>ERZ791895.1084-NODE-1084-length-12368-cov-1.769918_pt1 | contig 12368 bp, 15 predicted proteins | sample MGYA00510153_ERZ791895 | MGnify/ENA primary metagenome ERZ791895 (study PRJEB30046, sample SAMN00792064) | human gut metagenome | study: EMG produced TPA metagenomics assembly of the A metagenome-wide association study of gut microbiota in type 2... | reverse complement strand
CATGGAAATATGATCAGCTTTACGCAAAATATCGCCCCGTAGCCAAAAGTTTAAATCAATATACTGCATTTTAGTGATATCATCTTTTTTTGCAACATCACGGTAGTAAGCATTTGTTAAAACTTGTGGGGGGTATATAGGCCATTGTGGTTTAATTAGTTTTTTTAGCTCATGGTTTTGAAAAATAAATGCATTTCCAATAAATCGTTCTTCTATCTTTTGTCCAGCTCGGATTAAATATTGTTTACCTTTAAATTCATAATTGGTCTTTATTAAAATATTTTTAAGACCTTTACGAAGAAAGAAAGGAATTATTTTCGTTGGGGCTAGGGTCAGGGGGGTTTGATAGATATTATAACCTCCGAATAATTCATCAGCGCCTTCTCCTGATAATACTACTTTTACATGTTGACTAGCCAATTTAGTTAAATGATAGAGTGGGATGATCGAAGGATCGGCAACTGGTTCATCAAGAATATTTAAAATAGTAGGGATAGTATGCCAAAATTCATCTTTGGTAATTACTTTTTGATAGTTTTCAATATCTAAATATTGAGATAATTCTCGGGCTAAAGGGAGTTCGTTACAACGATGATCTTCAAAGCCGACACTAAAAGTTTTTTTTACTTGGCTGTTTGCTGCTAAGTAAGAAGAATCGATACCTCCAGATAGAAAAGAACCCATTTCAACATCTGCTAGGCGATGGTGGCTGATTGAATCTTTCAGCGTTGATTCAAGCATATTGAGGGCATCGGTTTCTTTTAAATTATCATCAAGATTATAATTGAATTTAAAGTAATGGGTTAGTTATAGATTATCAGTAAATTCAAGATAATGAGCTGGTAAGAGTTGAAAGATGCCTCGGTAAAATGTTTCTGTTAAAGGATTATATTGAAAAGCTAAATAGCTTGAAAGGCACTGCTCGTTAAATTTTTTTTCAACTCCCGGATATTCAAACAATGCTTTGATCTCTGAAGCAAAAACTAATTCATTTTTAACAATTGTATAAAATAATGGTTTAATTCCAAAAATATCACGCGCTATAAAAAGCGCCTTAGTATGTATGTTGTAGATGGCAAAAGCAAACATTCCTCGTAAATGATTAACAATATCATTACCGTATTCTTCGTATCCGTGGATGATTACTTCGCTATCGCTATTAGTCGTGAAAGTATGACCTAAAGAGATGAGTTTTGCTCGTAAGACTTGATAGTTGTATATTTCACCATTAAAAACGAGAATCAATGATTTATCTTCATTAAATAAAGGCTGGTTACCGCTGTCTAAATCAATGATACTTAAACGTCGCATCCCTAATGTGATTTTACTATCTTGATAGTATCCTTGATCATCTGGTCCGCGATGACTAATTTTTTGTAACATATTTTCAATAACGCTTTGATTGTTGGAAACGTTATTAGTATATCCAATAATTCCGCACATATAAATACCTCCATGGTGGCATTATATGCTTTAAATAATAGAAATGGGTAAAAGTTAAGCTTTATTAAATAATGCTAAGATAGATAAGAAAAAATTAAGAATAAATAAGAATCAATAAGGACTTAGTCCTTATTGATATGGATATTGATAATTAAGCGCTTCATCAAATTCAGCCCATTCAAGATAGACTAATTGTAATAAGTAGCGTTTACCGGTTTTGGGATCGTGAAGAATAAAATGATCTCGTCCCGCCTGTTCAATAATACCTTTAAAGATTCTGTCCCGCCATTCATTGCTGCCGGTATACGTAAAGTAAAAGGTACCTAATTTCCCAACGTTGATCCGTAAAATATTTTCAACATATGCTTGATCAATAACTGGTGCTGGAGTTACTGAAGGTGTAGAAGGTGTTCCTGGGGTTTGGTTAGGGGTAGGGGCCGGAGCTGGCGTTGGGGTAGTATCAGGGGTTTCAGCTGGAGCTGGATCCTGCCGTACTAAATAAGGGTTTAAGTCATTAAAATAATCCATAATCGATCTCCTCGTATAATTTTTTATAAATCACAATTTAATTTTAAGCCTGGGTTATAAAAACAGTGTTGTTTAAAGCGACCGGATAAATTGCCATAGAATTTTTCTGGGCAAGCGACATTGGTACCGGGATTTTTAAACCATAGGGCATTAGTTGCCGGTTCATTTCGATAGCCGTTAATACAGCGTAATGCAATTTGCCGAAGCAGTTCGTTGACTGGTTCGTTAAAGAGTGGGGTTCCGACCCCGGAAAAAGCATTCTTTTGGTAGACTACTTCAGTGATGGTTCGGGTGTTTCGAAAAACATCACAGTTTGCAACAACGCGATTGATAACTACATTACCAACTAATAGCATACCTTGTTCTCCTTCACCTAAAGCTTCAGATTTAATAAGCCGCGCTAGTAAATCGACTTCTTCGGTTGAGTATTTAATTCGTGCCAAATTATCACCCCGTTATAATATATGCAGTTATTTATAAAAAATGATAGTTGTTTGAATTTAGGGAAAATTGCGGGGATAAAAATTATGATATCATTTTATTAAAAAAATAAATGAGAGTATAATATATGACAAGATACAATAATTATATTTCGTATAATTAATCTCGAATTTATTTCTAATTTATGGTAGAATTAAATTATAGGTAAAGCGCTTACATTAGACAAGGAGGTATTTAAAAATGGGAAGAGAGATTGTCGCAATGATTTTAGCTGGTGGACGTGGAACACGTCTAGAAGCCCTAACAGCTAAAGTAGCTAAACCAGCAGTACACTTTGGAGGTAAATATCGTATTATTGACTTTCCTTTAAGTAACTGCGCTAATTCGGGGATTGATATTGTTGGGGTGCTTACGCAATATGAATCTGTATTGTTAGGTACTTATGTTGGTGCCGGAACTAAATGGGGACTTGATGGAAAACAATCACTAGCTGCAATTTTACCGGCTCGTGAACGTGGTGAAGTAGGAGCAACCTGGTATGCTGGAACGGCTGATGCTATTTATCAAAACATTAGCTTTATCGATCAATATGATCCAGAATATGTTTTGATTTTATCTGGGGACCATATTTATAAAATGGATTATGATAAAATGCTTACAGCTCATAAACAACGTAAAGCTGATGCCACTATCGCTGTATTAAATGTATCATTAAAAGAAGCAAGCCGTTTTGGAATCATGAATACTTATGAAGATGGAACTATTTATGAATTCGATGAAAAACCAGAAAAACCAAAATCTACATTAGCATCAATGGGGATTTATATCTTTACTTATAAGCAATTAAGAAAATATTTAATTGCAGATGCCAAAAAAGAAGATAGTAAACATGATTTTGGAATGAACATTATTCCTGACATGTTAAATGATAACAAGAAATTATATGCTTATGAATTTGATGGATATTGGAAAGATGTTGGAACTGTTGAAAGCTTATGGCAGGCTAACATGGACTTGTTAAAAGATAAAGATCTTGATTTATATAACATCAAGAAAGATTGGAAGATCTATACTGAAGATACTTTAGGAAAACCACAAATTATCGGGGATCAAGCTAAAGTTAAAAATTCTTTGATTACACAAGGATGTTTAGTTAATGGTAATGTTGAAGGATCAGTTTTATTCAACAACGTTAATGTTGGTGAAGGGGCTAAAGTTATTGATTCAGTATTAATGCCAGGGGTATTAGTTGAAGAAGGCGCTGAAGTGTATAAAGCAATTGTTGATGAAGGTGTAGTTATTCGTGCAAAAACTAAGATCAACAAAGAAGCTAAAGAAGTCGCTTTGGTTAGTGATAATAAGTAGGGGAGGAAATAGAGATGGTAAAAGCAATTGGTATAGTTAATTTACACTCAGATGTAGATTTTGTCGGTCTTACAGAGAGAAGACCAGTAGCGTCTGTTAGTTTTTTAGGACGTTATGCATTGATTGATTTCGTATTATCTAATATGTCAAATTCAACAATTGATGCAGTCGGAGTATTGATTCAAAAAAAACCAAGATCATTATTTAAACACTTATGTAATGGTGATTCTTGGAACTTTAACTCTAAAGCTGGTGGGGTTTCATTATTATATAATGAAAAATACGCCAATAACCCTAATTATAATCATGATATTAATAATTTAATTGAAAATATCGCTTTTTTAGAAGCTAATAAGGCTGATTATGTTGTGATTGCTCCAGCACATATCATAACAACAATGGATTATGAAGATGTAATTGAAAATCACGAAAAAACCGGTGCTGAAATTACAATGGTATATAAGAAAGTTCATGATGCTAATGAAGCATATATTGGATGTGATTGCTTAACGATCAAAGATAAAGTTGTAACGGCTGTAGAACGTAATAAGGGTAGTCGTAAAGATCGTAGTATTTCATTAGAAACTTATGTAATTAATACAAAAACTTTATTAAAAGTAATGAAGCAGGCGCAAAAAATCAGTTCATTCTTTAGTTTAAAAGATGTACTGGGTTATTTATGTGATGAAAAACAAATTAATGCTTATGAATATAAAGGTTATGCACGCTGCATTGATTCATTAGAACATTATTATAAATATTCATTAGAGTTCTTAGATTTAGATGTGTCATCAGCAGTATTTAAAAGCAACTGGCCGATTTACACAATCACAAATGATACACCTCCAGCAAAATATTTAACAGAATCAGATGTAACAAGATCATTTGTTGCAAATGGAGCAATGATCAATGGGACGGTGGAAAATAGCATAATTGGACGTGATGTAGTAATTGGGACCGGTGCAGTAGTAAAAAATTGTATTCTATTCTCAGGTTCAGTGGTTAATCCAGGAGCGCATCTAGAAAATGTAATTATGGATAAGACTTCTAAAGTACAACGGCAATTGAATTTAAAAGGTGATGCAACTACGCCATTGTATATTAAAGAAGGAGATGTGGTTTAATGCGAGTTTTATTTGCAACATCTGAAGCGACGCCGTTTATCAAATCGGGTGGGCTTGCAGATGTCCTAGGTTCTTTACCAAAAGAGATGGTAAAGAAAGGTGTTGAAAGTATTGTAGTGCTGCCAAAGTATCAAGATATGAAATTGGCTGATGAAATTGAATATGTCACCAGTTTTGATATTTGGGTAGGATGGCGAAAAGTATATTGTGGTGTGTTTACTTATGAATTAGACGGGGTACGTTTCTATTTTATTGATAATGAACAATATTTTAGAAGACCTGGTTTGTATGGCTATGATGATGATTATGAAAGATTTGCATATTTTGATTTTGCAGTTCTTGAATTGATTTCTCATCTTGATATTAAGCCGGATGTTCTTCATTTGCATGATTGGCAAACAGCGATGATTGCGATGTTGTATAAAGAAAGATATTGTTATTATGAACATTACGATAATATTAAAATCGTCTTTACAATTCATAATATTGCTTTCCAGGGAAAAGCTGACCCTAAATTGTTAAGTGAGTTATTTGGATTAGATAATTATTTATACTATAATGGTAATTGTCGAAATGATGGATGTTTAAATATGATGAAAGCAGCTATTTTCTATAGTGATATTATTACAACTGTTTCACCAACTTATGCACGTGAAATTTTAACTCCAGAGTATGGAGAAGGTTTACAAAATATCTTAGAAATGCGAAAATATGATTTGTATGGTATTTTAAATGGTGTTGATTATGATGTAATTAATCCAGCAACAGATCCTCAAATCGTTAAAAATTATGATTTAGAGACGGTGTTTAAAGATAAAATTGTAAATAAATTAGCTTTACAAAAAGAAGTGGGATTGCCTGAAGATAAAGATGTTGCACTAATTGGGATCGTGACACGATTAACTAAACAAAAAGGATTAGATTTAATTATCAATCAATTTAGTGAAATGTGCAGTCGTAAGGTTCAAATCTTGATTCTTGGTGCCGGTGATCAGGTTTATGAAGATGCCTTAAAAGGAATCGCATATCACCACCAAGATACTGTTTCATTACAGTTAAAATACGATTTTGGGTTATCTTGTCGTATTTATGCAGGGTGTGATATGTTCTTAATGCCATCGTTATTTGAACCTTGTGGGTTATCACAGATGATGTCTCTTCGATATGGAACGATTCCAATCGTAAGGGAAACTGGTGGTTTAAAAGATAGCGTTGAGCCATATGATGAATATGCTGATACTGGAACTGGATTTAGTTTTGCAAACTATAACGCTCATGAAATGATGAAAACAATTGACTATGCTTTAAAGGTTTACGATGAAGATCCTGAGGCATGGAAAGGAATCATGACTAGAGCAATGCAGGCAAAGTTAGATTGGGATGCTAGCGCTGACCAATATTTAAAAGTATTTAATTCGTTAATAGGATAAAAGACAGAGCAATCTGTCTTTTCCTTTCCAAAGGAGAAGGTATGATAAAAGCAATTTTTTTTGATGTAGATGGAACATTGATTTCTAAAAGCAGATCAGTGCTTAGTGAGGGTGTAATAGCAGCTTTAAAACAGCTTCAAGAAAAGGGAATCAAATTATTTATTGCAAGTGGACGTCACTATTTAGATTTAGATGAGTTAGGGATAAATACTCAATTTACATTTGATGGTTATCTAACATTGAACGGAGGGTATTGTTTTAATCAGGAAGGGGTTATTTATAAAAATCCCATTAATTCTAAAGATGTAGAAAGAATCGTTGATCATGTAACTAAACATCAGTTGGCTTGTAGTTTTGTTGAAGGAGATGATTTGTATATTAATTTAATTAATGATCTGGTTGTTGCTGCACAGACGGCAATCAATACCTCATTACCACCGAAAAAAGATGTTTCACGAGCCTTGATTAATGATGTTTATCAAATCGATCCTTTTGTAACAAAAGAGGAGATAGAAGAACTGGTAGCTTTAACGCAACATTGCAAATATACTCAGTGGCATGATGGAGCTTATGATATTATTCCCAAGCAAGGTGGGAAGCAAGAAGGAATCAGTGCTATCTTGGATCATTATAAAATCAAGGTTGAGGAAACGATGGCTTTTGGTGATGGACATAATGATATAGATATGCTCCAGTTTGTTGGTACGGGAATTTGTATGGAAAATGGCTGTGCAGAAACAAAGGCAGTGTGTGATTACATAACAGATAATGTCGACAATGATGGGATTGTGTCGGCTTTACGATATTTTGGCTTATTATAAAATAATTGTGGGCTAAATAAGGTTGTAATCGGTTGGAGAGTTGTGTAAAATGGGATAGTAGAGGAGTGGTTGTAATGAAAAAAATAATGAAAATACTTGTTACAACTTTATGCTTGTGTCTTGTGACAGCTTGTGGCGCGCGGGATAAAGATGTTAACTTAGAAAAAAGTGGAACTAAGTATAGTACTGATGATGGAGTTAGTTTTTATTATCCAAGTAATTATGAGATTACTGCAAATGCAACTGATACAGATACAGTAGAATTCTCTAAGGACAACAACACATTGTATTTTAAAGTAATTAAAGATGAAACTGACAATGTTGTTGAAGATAAAGATGAATTATATACTGGTGAAATTGAGCAAAGTGGTGCTTCGGAGATTGAGGTATCCAAACCGGTTTTAGACAGTGGTCTTGATGTTTATCAATATGTATTTGTTCATAGTGATACTGGAATTAGAGCCAAAGAGATAGTTTACTTTAGTGATGATAATACTTATATTTATGGATATCGTGCTGCTAAAGATGATTTTGAGGATAACGATAAAGATATGACAGTATATTTGCAGAGTTTTTCTATGGCAACAGGTAAATAAGTTGTATTTCGTGAATGATTTTGTTAAGATAAACATATATTTAAATTATAGGTAAACGAAGTAGATTATTAGAAGTTAATAGAGATAGCCTGATGGTGGAAACGGCTAAATGGAAATAATTGAACTGCCCTTATCTGAGTCTTTTGAAAAGAAAGAACGTGAACTAGCGTTAATAGTAATCTTAAAGCATCTATTATCGGGTGGAAGAACACAATGGTGTCCTGATAGTAATATGCTTTTTTATTTATGGAGGTAATGATGAAAATATTTAACACCCTTACAAATAAGAAGGAAGAATTTAAACCGCTTCGCGAAGGTGAAGTAAGTATTTATGTATGTGGGCCAACGGTTTATAATTATGTTCACATTGGTAATACTCGCCCGATGATCGTCTTTGATGTACTTAGAAGAACATTTGAGTATTTAGGATATAAAGTGACTTTTGTATCAAACTTTACTGATGTTGATGATAAAATCATTAAGGCGGCTAAGGCAGAAGGAATAACTGAAAAAGAACTTACTGATAAATATATTGCTGCTTATGAGGATGTTCGTCGGAATTTGAATTTATTATTCCCAACTTATGCACCTAGAGTTACGAATACGATGGATGCAATCATAAAATTTATTGATAATTTAGTTAAGAGTGGTTATGCTTATGAGGTTGACGGGGATGTTTATTTTAGAGTATCTAAAATTGATGAGTATGGACAATTATCAGGGATCAAAATCGAAGATTTAGTAGCTGGAGCGAGTGAACGAATCGATGAAAATGATAAAAAAGAAGAATCAACTGATTTTGCATTATGGAAAAAGACGGATGAAGGTATTCGCTTTGATAGTCCATGGTCAAAAGGACGTCCTGGCTGGCATACTGAATGTGTAGTTATGATCAACGATATTTTTGAAGGTGGTAAGATTGATATTCACGGTGGGGGACAGGATTTGAAATTCCCACATCATGAAAATGAAATTGCTCAATCAATGGCTTGTCATCATCATCCGATTGCACATACTTGGATGCATAACCAAATGATCAATATTGATAATCAAAAAATGTCTAAATCACTAGGAAATGTTATTTGGGCAAAAGATATGGTTGCTGAATTGGGCTGTAATGTAGTTAAATGGTTTATGTTATCAAGTCATTATCGTAATCCATTAAATTTAACGGAAGAAGTTTTGAATAGCGTGAAAAAAGAAGTTGCTAAAGTTGATAATGTAATCAAATCAGTTTCTTTGTATTTACAAGTTAATCATATCGCTAATGAAAATTATAATAAAGCGGCAGTTGATGGGATGGTTGGAGCTTTAGAAGATGATTTAAATACATCGCTGGCTTTAACTAAAATTCTTGATCAAGTAAAAAAATTGAATCTGGCTTTCCGTCAAAAAGAAAAGAATGATAAAGCTATAGCAATTGAATATCAAACACTATTAAAAATGACTGCAGTGATTGGCTTTGTTTTTGAACCGCGTAAATTAAATGCAGCGGAACTAGAGATATATCAAGCATGGCTTGAAGCTAAACAAAATAAGGATTTTGAAACTGCTGACAAATTAAGAACTCAATTAATTGAAAAGGGGATCATTTAATGCGCCCGGAATTAATCAATGCAAGTGTATTAGCTTATCTGGGTGACAGTATTTTTGAGGTGCTAGTACGTGATTATTTAGTTAAAGAAAGTGGTTTTGTTAAACCGAACGATCTTCAGCGTGAAGCAGTAAAATATGTATCGGCAAGCTCACATGCTGCATTTATGCATGATATGCTGGATGAAGAATTTTTTAGTGCTGATGAAGTTGGAACTTATAAACGGGGACGCAATACCAAAGGGAGTAAAAATGAAAGTCTTGATCATATGCATTCAACAGGATTTGAAGCAGTCATTGGGACTTTATACTTAGAAGAAAACTTTGATCGAATTAAAGTGATCTTTGAGCGGTATAAACAATATATTAATAATAAATAAAATCGAGATAAATTTGAGACGAAATTAGGTGAAAAATATGAAACAATATATATATGGTAAAAACACAATATTAGAAGCTTTAAAGGGAGATAAGAGTGTATATACTGTGTATGTCCAAAACAATGCTAAAGATAATGGCATAATTGAGCAATGTAAAAGAAAAAAAATTCCATTCAAGATTGTTGATAAGTCTGAATTTATCAAGAAACTTGGAAATGTTAGTCATCAGGGAGTGATGGCGGAAATTGAAGAATATCGCTATTATAGTATTGATGAGATCATCAATACTATTCCTGATGGTAAACAGCCACTATTATTAATGCTTGACGGGTTAGAAGATCCACATAATCTAGGAGCAATTTTAAGAACTTGTGATGCTATTGGGGTTGATGGTGTTATCATTGGGAAAAATCGTAGTGTTGGTTTAAATGGGACGGTTGCAAAGGTTTCAACGGGTGCTATTGATCATGTTAAGGTTGCTCAAGTTACAAATTTGACTAGAACATTAGAGGATTTAAAAAAGCGTTCTTTTTGGGTTGTTGGCTGTGATTTAGATAAATCCCAAGATTATCGTCAGGTTGATTATAATATGCCTTTGGTAATAGTAATCGGTTCAGAAGGTTTTGGAATATCAAGACTAGTTAAAAAAAGTTGTGATATCAATGTTGTCTTGCCCATGGTAGGGCATGTTAATTCGTTAAATGCTTCTGTGGCAACAGCAGTGATTTTATATCAGGTATATAATTCTCGTAATCCTTTATAGTAGGAAGGAGGTAACCATGAATGGTTACGAAATCGAAGAATTGTATTATTTATATCGTCAGGGGTGTCCGATTGCACAGGCACTTTTGATTGAATATTGCTACTGGCAAATTAAGATGATGATGCCGGCGTATTGTTATACGATGACATCATATCAGAGTGATTATAAAGATTATCTTCAAGTAGTAATTATTCGTTGTTTATTGGCTTTGGATAATTATCGTCCTGATCGTGGCATGCAGGTTAGAAGTTTTATTTCAATGGTGATCCAAAATACGATTAGTTCTTTAATTGTCAAAAACCAAGGTAAAGTAGTTAGGGAACGGCAAACTTTATTTTCTTTGGATGATTATTGTAGTGATGATGAGCGAATCAGATATGTAGATGCAATCGCTGATAATAAGAGTCCAGATCTACTATTAATTGATCAAGAACAACAAAAGAGGGTTGATGCGTATATTTTAAATGTTTGCTCGGCTTGGGAACAAACGGTAATTGCTTATCATAAGTGTGGTTTTAAAGACCAGGATATTGCTTTGAAGCTTAATAAAGACATTAGAAGTATCTATAATGCTAATTATCGGATTCAAAAAAAGATGGAAAATTCAAATCTATTTGACTAGTCTGTATATTTATGATAAATTATAATAGCGTAGAAATGAGCTGATTATATGAAACAAAAAGTTATTTTAGTGTGTAGTGAGTGTTTGTCACGGAACTACACCATTACAAAAAACAAACGTGTAAATGTAGAAAGACTGGAATTAAACAAATACTGTAAAAAATGCGGGAAGCATACCTTGCATAAGGAAACGAAATAGGAGGACTAAGTGTGAAATTTCGCGATTGGTTTAGTTTAAAAGGGATTAGAAAAGAAATTAAAAATGTCAGTTGGTTATCAAAAAAAGAACTAGCTCAAAATTCAGCAATAGTACTACTATTTTGCTTTGTAATGGGGTTATATTTCTTTGCCGGTGACGCAATTATTGCATTTATTTTAAAGACATTGGGGATGAACTAAAATGACAGGAATGAATGATGAAGGAAGACAATGGTATGTTGTTAATACATACTCTGGTCATGAAAATAAAGTAAAAGAAAACTTGGAAAAACGTGTTGAATCAATGGGATTACAAGATATCCTATTTCAAATTGTTATTCCTGAACATGTTGAAACTGAAATTAAAGATGGTAAGAAAATCAATAAGACTAAAAACATGTTCCCAGGTTATGTATTAGTTGAGATGATCATGACTGATGAAGCATGGTATGTTGTCCGTAATACTTCTGGAGTTACAGGATTTATTGGATCATCAGGTGGTGGAGCAAAACCTTTCCCATTACAAAAAAGTGAGTTAGATCCAATTTTAAAGAAAATGGGATTAAGTACATCAAGTATTGAGGTTGATTATGCTGCAGGTGATGAAGTTAATGTCATCTCTGGACCATTTGCTGGTAAAAGTGGTAAGGTTGAATCAATTGATTTAGAAAAAGAAACTGCTAAAGTATTAGTGGACTTCTTAGGCAACTTAACACCAATGGAAATTGAATTAGTACAATTAGAAAAAGCAGATTTGTAGAATTTATCTACAAATCTTTTTTTATGAGTAAGTAAAACAAATAATTTATTTTACTTAAAAATGTCGATTATTGCGACTAAATTTACTGAAAAATAGTTGACGTGGACTTATAAAGTGGTATACTAAAATAGAAATAGGATTGTTACTTTAAGTAGGCAAGACCAAGAATCATACAGTTTTTTACTGTTGATTTTTGGTCTTTTGTTTTTATTTAGTAATGATACGGGAAAATGAGGAGAAACGGGTATGGAGAAAACGAAAGTAAAAAAACTAGTGACTTCAGCAATTACACTATCAATGGCATT
>ERZ791895.1075-NODE-1075-length-12485-cov-4.863958_pt1 | contig 12485 bp, 11 predicted proteins | sample MGYA00510153_ERZ791895 | MGnify/ENA primary metagenome ERZ791895 (study PRJEB30046, sample SAMN00792064) | human gut metagenome | study: EMG produced TPA metagenomics assembly of the A metagenome-wide association study of gut microbiota in type 2... | reverse complement strand
TATATTTCAATCATTTCAAAGACCAATTCCCATTTTTAACGGGACAGTAGTGATACAGTGCATAAATCATAACGGTCTTTTAAATTCACAAGTATTTCTCTACTGTGACTGCAACAATTTTCATCTGATGAAAAATAACAGTTTCGAATTTCATTATTCACAAATATAATTACTTAATTCGAATTTTAATATATATCATATTGATTTAATTCAGCCTGTATTTGTGGAAATTGATTAGTAAAAGTATGATTATGTTTACCTTGCAGTTTGTTGTAAATTTGCAAAATAGAATGAATTGTTAATTATGATAAGGCGATAGCTGCTTATAATATAAAATTTATTTGCGTGATTTGTTAAATCGAAGTTTTGGTTAACATATTAAGTCTTTTAAAATGCTTTGTTGTTTTGATTAAAATAACAGGGAATTAGATCTATAACACCAGTATATTTATTTTTAAATGCCTACTCGTTTTTATGTAAACTCTAAATCTTTCAAAAAAGTTTCTTGTTTTTGTCTAGATGGAATATATTTTGCAATGTATTGCTTATGTCAATACGTAAGGTGTTGTGGCTAATTATTGTTGTAGTGTTAGTGTATTGATCTTTGTGGTGGTTCTTCTTTTGTATATTACGTTTTTATAGTGTTAAATTGTAATTGCATTGTTGTTTGAGAATCCAATCTTTTAAAATCTCATCATTCGAGTATGTAAATTTGCAATTTTGAGTATAAGGTATGATTCATTTTGTCAAAATGATAATTCTCTATTTATCAAGTTGTTGATTTAATTATTTTAATATAATAGTGATCAATTGTCATTTTAAGCTGCTTTTGATGATATTCAAATAAGTTTTTGTAAATTTGTATTCTAAAAAAATGAATATGGAGTTTAATACAAGTTTTCTAAAGCATGTATCAAGTATAATTGCGCCATCCGGTTATGAAAAAGAAGTTATTGATGCATGGTGCAAAGAAATGTCACAATATGTTGATGAGATTAATCTTACAAATATAGGTAATGCTGTAGCAGTGAAGTATGGTTGTGGAGATACACGAAAAAAAATAATGATAACTGCTCATGCCGATGAAATTGGAATAATAGTAACTTATATTGATAATAATGGTTATTTGTATTTTGATGAAATAGGTGGAATAGATACTAATATTCTTCCGGGTAGAACAGTGTTGATAAAAGGTGTTGATAATCGTATTATTAAAGGAGTTATAGGAGTTAAACCAATTCATCTCCAAAAGGATTCTGGTTCTAAGCAATCATTAAATCCTGAAGATTTGTGGATTGATATTTGCTTAAGTAATAAAGAATCAGCTTTAGAGTTAGTAGAAGTTGGTAGTATAGGAACATTGGAATCAGTAGCATATCAACAAGGTACAAAGGTGATAGGAAAGGCTATGGACAATAGATGCTCCCTTTCAGCAATGGTTTCTATAGCTAAAATACTTGCAGAAAAAAAATGTAATGATGACATATTTTATGTTGCCACAACTCAGGAAGAACTTAGAGGAAGAGGAGCGCAGACTGCTGCATTTGCTATAAATCCGGATATATGTATAGTTTTGGATGTAACTCATGCAACAGATTACCCTGGAATGTCTCCAATAAGAGATGGTGATATAAATTTGGGAAAAGGTGTTGTTGTTGCAATTGGTCCCAATATGGATAATGAAATTACGAAAAAAGTTGTATCTTTGGCAAAGAATTTGAATATCAGCTATCAGGTAGAGGTTTGTGCACGTCCTACCGGTACTGATGCTAATGTGGTTCAGATTAGCCGTGATGGAATACGTACATTGTTATTGAGTATTCCTTGTAGATATATGCATAGTCCTGTAGAGACCATAGATATAGAAGATTTAAAAAGTTGCTGTACTTTAATAACTAAGTTAATAGAGAACAGACATTATTTATAATTATAAATTTTAAAATAAATTAAAATGAAAAAGAAAATTACATTCAACTGGTCAGAAAAAAAGATTTCTGATGCAGAGCGCGTAGGAGCTATGTATTGCTTCAAACGTTGTGATGTAAACCAAAACTAATTTTGGTTTACATAATTTCGATGCCCCAGAAAAAAGTGGGGCATTTTTTTTATTATAAATCACTACTGATAATTATGAACGGAGAATTGGATTACGATGATATACTTCATTTTCCCCAAGAAATTGTTGTAGAAAAAGTCAATGATTTCTATCTGGTTATTGCCGTACAAACAGCAAATTGGATTGTCCTTTATAATTCCAGACAGATAGATTTTCTAAATATGCTACGTTCTGGAAAGTGCGTTGGCGATGTAATAGAGACGGTGGATAGTGAAGAAGCAATGGGTGACTTAAAGATTGTCTTGGCTGCGATTTTCGCAAGAAAATTTGCAGGAGTCAATGGTGAGGTAACTAAGGAATATCTTGAAGGTTACAAAATGCTTAATATATATATTACAAATGCATGTAATCTTAAATGCAAACATTGTTTCATGCTGTCCGGGAAAAAACTGGAAAATGAATTAACATTAGAAGACTGGATGAAAGTTCTGACCTCATTCAAAGAGAATGGAGGAGAATTTGTAACTTTCTCTGGTGGTGAACCTCTTATGTTTAAAAATTTTCCGCAAATAATAAGTCATGCTCATGATTTAGGTTTGAAAAGTACTGTTCTTTCCAATGGGTTGTTGTGGTCAGATAAATTGATACATGAATTGGCCCCATTTATTGATGAAATTCAGTTCAGCCTTGATGGTGTTGATGAAGAAACAAACTCCGTGGTAAGAGGAAGTGGGCATTTTGAAAAAGTTGTAGATACTATTGTGAAATTTGCCAATGTTGGAGTAAAGACGTCTGTTGCTACTACATTTACTTATGACAATCTTAATGAGAGTACACAGACCCGATACAAAAATCTGGTCGATTTGATAAAAGAAAAAACATCAGGTAAAGATGTATTCTTCAAACTTAGCAAGAAGCTTCTTCCTGGTAGAGATGTGCATTTTACAGCTGAAGAGAACGAAAAATACTCTGCAATAATAAAGGATATAGAAAAGCATGTTGATGAAAATGCAGATTATGAGAACTTCCTTGCTGGTCATACTGCAAATTTGGTAGCTATAAATTGTGGATTAGGAGGTATATCTGTCAGTTCGGATGGAAATGTCTATTTCTGTAACAGAATAAACGAAATGGAATCATTCGGAAATGTTACTGAGAAGTCAATGTCTTTTTTCATGGAAAAAGGTAAAGAAATACATTTGGCTACTTCGGTTGAGAATGTTATCCCTTGTAAAGACTGTGAATTGAGATATATTTGTGACGGTGGATGCCGAATAGATGATTTCGATTTTGCAGGTAAAATACAATCTTCAGTTTTGCCATATCATCAGATAAGTTGTAATGATGAAAAAAAGAATAAGCTGAAGAGAAGAATGATAGATAGCTTTAATTACTTTTATAAGTTTGACTGATGGAATACAGGTTTGTGTGTATATTGAATAATACGACTTCAAACCGAAATGTTGACATTGAAGTCTGTATGGAAACAGGTTCCAGGTCTTTGTCTCCGTTTCAAAGAAAAGTAAATGGAGACGATATTCGTCGTTCCAAAACCTTTCAGACAGACCGTTTGGCTCAAATCCTGTTTATGGTTGGACAGGAAGAACAGCCGTTTATTTTCTCTCCAGTGCAAATGGTGAATGAAGAACTAATTCAAGCTTTGTCTAATCATGAATGGATATACCAGCGTTCTGGAGGGAAAAATTCATCTCTAAAAAAAATAAAGAATATAACATCTGTTCTGAAAAACTCTGTTTCCCCAGATAAAATACCTATTTGCAAAGGAAAACTTATCGGTGGAGAAATTTATGTATCAGATATTCGGGCGTGGTGGAAGAAAATGAATCTAAGATTTAGATATGAAGATTCTGCTACATTATATCCAATATGTTATACTTCCATTCCAATTAAAAATGATAATAACGATTTCTTTTACAGAGATAAAGAGGGTGAAGATATATTTATAGAATCTATTGATTCAAATCTTGACAGATTATATAGTACTTTATCGTTAGACAAGCCCGATGTGAAGGTACTTACAGAACTTATATCTAAGGGATGGAAACTCTATTTACCCTCTTCTAAAGGAACATACTCTACAGCTTCATATCATAGAGATAAGAACGGGATAGAGTGGTTTTCGTCTGTAAATGAAGAAAGTCCTGACTCTTTAAATATTAAAGATATTCTTCATGCATATCTTAATAGCAGAAATTATGTAGAGTCGGATGGTAACTTTAATTTGTTTGATTCTGATAAGATAAAGAATCTTACTCCTGAGAAGTTTATCGGTAGTTTGATTCCCAACAATATAAATATCGAGAATTTTTATAAACCTATAATACCTTTATCTGATAGCGAAAGAGAAAAAATGACTTCGATAGTTATTGAAAATGTGAATGTACATTTGAAACCATATCAGATGGATGGCGTTATGTGGTTGTCCCAGCTCAGAAAGAATCATAGGGGAGGGCTGCTTGCTGACGATATGGGATTGGGCAAGACATTACAGACATTGGCTTATCTTACTACAATAACTGAAGAAAATAACAGATTTCTTGTAATATGTCCAGCTTCACTTACTGCAAATTGGAAAAATGAGATAATGAAGTTTACTCCCCAATTATTAGAAAGAATTGAAATACAGTCATACGAAGCCATAAGGATTCATGCCTCGGAATACCACAAAAGAGAATTTGATACAATAATAGTAGATGAAGGACAAATGGTAAAAAATGACAATACACACCGTCATAAAGCCATAGAGTCACTTAACAGGCATTATTTGATTATCCTTAGTGGTACTCCCATTGAAAATTCTATTGATGAAATATGGGCACAATTTAAACTTATACAGCCAGAAACTGAGCTGATATATAATAAAATCAAGAGTTTGACTGATACTAACGATAGAAAGAGGGTAGTTGAACTGTCTAAAATGTTTCTGTCACCGTTTATATTAAGAAGGACAAAAGATGAGGTTTTGAATCTGCCTGATATGGTAGTGGAGAACGTATATATAGAGCTTTCGAAGGAAGAAAGAGAAATATATTCCAAAGTAAGAAAAACATTTCTCCTTGCTATGAGTGATGGAACAAGTGGACGATTGGCCAGTATAGCACTTGAGGGGTTATTAAGATTAAGGCAATGCTGTGTAAGTACCAGTCTTTTGCCACTTAGTCTGAGTGGAAAAACGATTATAGACAGTTCTAAATTCAATTTCGCAATAAAACTGATAAAGGATTTCGTTTCACAAAACCATAAAGTATTATTGTTCTCACAATTTACTTCAGCTTTGGAGTTGCTTATAAAGCATCCGGAACTGAAAGAACTGAACCCGTTAATACTTACAGGTGAGACGCGTAACAGACAAACACTTGTCAATACATTTCAGAATGATCTTTCTGCTACAGTTATGATGGTAAGTATAAAGGCTGGAGGAACAGGACTGAATCTTACTGCTGCCGATAGAGTAATTCTTCTGGATGACTGGTGGAATCCTGCTGTTGAGAGTCAGGCTTTTGCACGTACTCATCGGATAGGTCAGAAAAATGATGTTAAGGTATATCGTTTGGTTTGCAAAGATACCGTTGAAGAAAAAATTTTGGAACTACATAAAAAGAAGGAGGAAATGTCCGAATTATTCAATACTATAAATGAAAAACTCACAATAGAAGAGATAAAACAACTTTTTGACTATTAAATCTATAATATAATGGAACATTTAAGTAATGCGCTGAAAGCTGTTTTTAAGGAACAGGATGGCGATGAAGTCCTTTTTTGTGCGGATATGTTGCAAAAGGATAATCAATATAACCGTGGTAAAATGCCACGTCCTGATACAGATATGAATGAATCTCAAATTCAATACTTATTAAGAAAAGTAAATGCCTATAATACACTGGATCAGGAATCTATGGTAGGTCAGGTTGTAATTTCTGAATGGATGGAACCTTTAAAGTCTCACAAAGAGTTAAAATTCTTTGACCAGTCAGTATTCAACATGTTATTACATTTTGCTTGTAAGACTATATATTTAAAAAATAATGATCCGGTTTGTCATTATTCTAAATTATTAAGGTGGCATAATGTTTCTAATCTTTTTGGAGAAGATACATTTACTACAATATTTGCAGCTTCTCTTGATATTGTCAACAGGTCTAAAAGAGATTTCTTTGATTGGCCGGCATATATTGATCATGATAATAAGGAACTGAATGCTCTGTTTAAAAATCGAATGACAGATCTTCACATGCACTTGAAAGGTTCTTCATATAATTTTGATATGAGTTGGCTTTCGATAATGAATAATATTACGAGTATGGAGGATGTTTTTTCCGAAGTTTATAGCTTGCGGAAAACTTATGGATGGGATAAGGACCTTTATGCAAAAATGTATAGAGCATGTGCTATACGTTTATATTTAGCTTCACGTACTGAGTTGCTTTTAGAAAAAGATAGGCTTACTTTTGCTCAATTGTCAAATATAATTGACGATGAAATGAATCATGTAAACAATGCTATTGTAGATAGTAAAATAGAAGAGTCTGCTAAACGTCAATTATTGGAATTGAAAGATGCACAAGATGGAAGTAATCCCCAATTAATACCTTTTCAAATAGATATGGATAAACCACTGGAAAGTTTAGATGCATTTATTCGAAAAATGTCGAAAGACGATTTAACCCCAAATGTAGATATAGTGAGTATGTAGATCTCGATATAAAAGAACGTTTGCATAAAATAAAAGAGTGGATTAACAATCATTGCAAAGATATTGTTGCAGATAAAGCATTGGCTTTGTTTTCTAAAAAAGATGATATATCTCCTTTACAACAATTATTGTTAGGGTCGATGTCAATGCTATTACAACCTAATTGTTATTTTGTAACTGATGATAGAAAAATTAGTACATTATTACCTAATACAAAAATTATTACGTCAGAAACATTTGTCCGTTTATTTAATGATACTCAGATTTCATCTGCGTATTCAGAATTCTTACTTGAAAATAATTTTTTAGGAGTATACTTAACTAAAGAATATATAATTAATGAATACCAGAAAATGAAACACTATGAAGAAAATAATATGGTTAAGATAATGCAAAATATGCAAGAGAATCCCTTATTACTCTCTCAAGCAGTTAGTGCATGTATAGAGTTGGCAAATAAAGAAATTGATTTAAACACATTAAAGATAACCTTTACTAATATATTTACTATGTCATTAAAAGGTTTTGACATGAAGGTAAGAAAAGAAATGTTACAGTTTGCCATTAATAATCTTAATATTCCTTTTAGTTGTATGCAATTTACAAAACAATGTTTATTGGATGGAGCATTTATTGCTAATGGTGGTAAATATAACTAATATAAAAAAGATTCATGAGTTACTTTGTTTCTTAGGGCACTCAATTATATTTTCATTGAGTGCTCCTCGTCAACTTTATCATAGTTGCCTTTATATCCAATTTCCCATTCACGTTTTTCGCTATGGCTACCACCACTTACATCACGCAGCTTGGCCTTGCCAGAGAAACGTGAAGTATGCTTTGTTGATTGCAGGTGTTTATGTCGTTCAATTTGCTTCATTGGCTGTTTCTCTAACCGTTGAAGATTGAAGTTTTCTTCAGTAAGATTTATAATGATATGCTGCTTGAAATTTATAGCATAAGTTACATCTTCTTCTTGACGGATGGTGAAGCCCTCTTCATGCAATCTGCTTCTGACAGAGGAAACAGTTTCATCATTGAATATTTCACGCAGACGGTTTACAGCATCAGTGTAGTAGTGTGTTCTTTCCGGAGATATATCTACCAGATCAGTCCGGGAAACCTTAAAAATCTTACAAAGCAAATCCCGTTCAGCTTCAGTAGCCGAACTGAACATCTCAACCATAGCTATACGGTTGTTACGGTCAATAGCCTCTGCCATAAAAGGTTTCAACGGTCGGCTTTGGCCATCAAAATAGATGATGCCTTTCTTAATATAGGCACGCTGCTTCCTGATTTTACTGTATATTTCACCTTGGGTAATCTTCGGATTGAGTGTCAGTAACCGGTCAATATAGTCCTCAATCCGGTTGAACCGTTCTTCAGGAGTAGCGAAGTCTAGAAGTTCCTCTACAGCCAGCACTCTTGCACCATGAATGACAGTCCTGTTTGCATGATCAACGAGCATATATCCGTAGGGTACATCCTTCTTGCCGAAGAACACAATATCAATACCGAACTTCGTTTTCAGTTCCTTCTGCAGCTCCTCCCTGTTGGAACTTACGTCACGGTACTTCTTTAATATACTTCTCAGCTGACGGCAACGTGTCCTTTCCCGATAACTGCTCTTGAAAAGACTTTCTATTTCAGAAAAAGGGATTTCCTTCTGAACCTTTCCTCCATGCTTAATAAAAACATTCTCATCTTTCTGATAGACCTCATATCCCATGGAAACCATGATTGCCTTGAACTGGGCAAAGGAAGAGAATGTATATTGTTTGGCAGCATCAATATCATCTTCCGTTTTCTTTTTCCTGTCATTTCCAAGAATACGGTCTATGACTTCCTGGGAATGTCTGCGCTCATGACTGTGCTGAATCTTTCTTCCATCAGGTGCCACTCTCGAAGTGATAATATGAAGATGGGTATTCTCTGTGTCATAATGGGAGTAAACAAGCAACGGCTGACCGGATTCTCCGTATCCCATTTCCTTGAGATACTGGTGAGCAAAATCCAACAATTCATCTTCAGACATTTCGTGTCCCTTACATGATATGGCCACATGAAACTGCGGTTTCCTGATTCTGCTGTTCTGTGAACTATACTTCTGGAGATAACCGACCAGTTCACTCGGGGTAGGTTTGTGAAATGTTCCGAGTGAACCGAAATTCTGAATCTCGATAAGCCGTGCAACACCTTTCGAGACTTTATGTTCATTGTAACCGACAGCATGGAAGTTAGTGCTTCCCGGTAATATGGTTGCTATCATATTGAATTCTAATTATCATGGTTTATGTGACTGAGTAACCGAAATACTTCAAACTCATTAATCTACGGTTACGCAATAATAATATCTGAAATGATTGAATATCGTGTAGTCTGCAATTCAGATTCTGACAGCTTTCTGTGTCAGAGAATCAAGGTCTTTCTTTATTCGGTTCAATGTTTCCTGAGTTTCAAGAACAACCGGTAATAGAACTTCCTGAATATAGCTGGGTGCGAGTAACCCGGCTACCGCAAGCTCATTGGCACGTTTAACCGACTGATTAAGGTTTCCTCCAGCCCAGGAAAGTTCATTCTGATATTTGCGGTAAAACAAACCCAAATCATTCATCAGTTCGAGCTGTCTTTTGGTTCCGATATTTGAATACTCTGCCAGTGCCGAGCGTATATAATGGCTCACGGATGAATAGGAGGCAGATTTCTCCTTAAACTGTTGTACTTCCTCCGGTGTCATCCTTACCTTGATGTACTTGGTTCTCTGATTCTTCATACTTGGATACATTGGTGGTTAGGTTTCCCGGACCATCTTTCGCCATGCGAAACAGCGGCCAGCCGCTCCGATGCGCCAGCATTCGGCAAGTTACTTTTGTGAGTACGAAACGGAGTTTTGTAGCCACAAAAGTACAACTTGCTTGGAAAACTCTGCACGGCAGAACAAAGCCTTCCGGGAATGATTATTACACCCAAATTTACCGGAGATTGCCGTTGCAAACCGAAATCAACAACACAATTCTTTGGAGGCATATTTCGGCTTACCATGCGCTGTAGCATCTTGTTATCTTGGAATATCCATATAGCGGAATATTGTTGTATAGAGTCCTAGAACTTATCAAACCAATTTTCGTGTATTCAGAAACAGATGCTACAAGCATTATTCAGTCTTAGAACCATAAAAATCGCAGTAATCAGTAATCAATGCTTCGTTATCTATGGTTGGATAAACCAAGGTTTCAAACACACATAAAATATAGTTATACGGGATAAATAGCTATCGCTCTCATAAGACCTATAACTTATATAACCCCAATATCATCATAGTAAGGTAAAAGTAACCTGATTATCTAAGTTATTGGAATCCGAATAAAAGGGAAAATATAATCTTGTAGCTGATTAAACTGATGAAATGGCTATTGGGAAACCTTATTTTATCTGAGCTATATTGCAAAAATATTCAGACGGAATAACCTTGTATTCAGAGTCTGGAGATACCTTGTTATCATGGTGATATTACACTGATAATCAGTAAAAAATCTACTCGAACAACAAGAAAAATAGTGCTGCGCAAATTTCTGTATCTCATTGATTTTTAGTATATTTATATAATTAATAAGTTCTTATATTCATTAAATACTACCCATTATTTTTGAATTGTTGTTGATTATATATCTGTTACCGATACTTATTATCGGTATGCTGCTCCTGAAGCTGGTATTCTGGTTTTTGAAGATTACCATACGTCTGGCAGTCTGGTTGGTAAAGAAGGCTTTCATATTGGCATGGAAGCTTATCGTACTTGTCTTTGCCATACTTGTAGGCCGTGAGGCCATGCCCTGGAATCAACCGGACAACTAGAAAGGAACCGCACCAGTGTGAAATGGTACGGTTCTGAAATGAATGGACTGATTTTTCCCTCAATGTGTCAAATTTAGAATCCCTTGCCTTTGCTTCTGACATATACTGCTTCTTTTTGAGAATCACAGTTTGTCAATCGGAACTGTACGTTACATCCTACGGGTATGTCATTAGGAAGTTGATTGGCAAGTGCTGAAATGACATCATCAACGGTATCAAAACCTATGTCTGTAACTTCGGCAATAACTTCGCCTTTGAAATATGCTCTTCCATATATCATCATCTTTTTTGTAATACGAAACATTTTCTCTGCAGGTGATTCAAAGTTACGAACCAAACTCTGTTTACTGTTTTTATTACTGAAAAATATGAAGTCTATGATTTTTGCATTAAGTTCCCATGCTGGAGTAAAGTCTATTTTTACATAGCCTCTTGTTATATTAAATCCATGGCTATGGTTCATACCAAATGCTACCTCATACATATTTGCTCCACAATCGTTTTGAGCAATGGTTGCCCAGGTATGACGAAACGTATAAAAGCAATAATATTCCTCCTTGGACATTCCCATATCTTGGCATATTCGCCTGATTCCCATATTTATATTAGCATTGAAACTATCGGAATTACTATAACGACTATGAAAATTAAACAGATATTCATCTGTTTGGTCCGTAGATAGATATTTATTAAATGTATCCTGTATAAACGGTTCAATACGAATCTCCATGTATGCTTCATCCCTACGACTATGTTTTGTTTTCGCTCTCTTATATCCTATAATACCATTTTTATAATCTTTCTTTTTCAGTTCGTAAAGGTCTATCGTGTTAATACCACCCATACACAATGAAAGCAGGGCTATATCTCTGCCGAGTTCAGGAAGGGGAGATACCATTTTACTTTGTGGCAGAGGACGATTAAAGAATTCACGACAAGCTTCTGCACTGATTGCTCTTTTCAGTGTATTGTCTGATTTTGGGATTATAATTTTTAGCCATGGATTGTATTTTATACGCAAAATACCACGTTCTTCGTCATTCAATTCTATGATTGCTTTCTTAAAAATCTGTCTGATACAAGTGGGATACATTTCTTTTGCTCTGCTGGTCTTATACAATGTGTCAATCCATTGTGTTAAAACAGAAGTCGTAAGAATGCTAAACATGATTTTGGTAGTACCTATATACCGTTCTAAATGATTGACTGCAAGTTTATAGTTTTTTGCATTACGTTCATGCCCTTCAGATTCCATCTTCGAAATAAACTTTCTCGCATAATCACTGAAGCATGTCTCTTCATCATTTTTGTGAAGGAATTCTATGACATCCTTAAGTTCCCAAAATGTAGCGTCAACACGATTCAGTTTGTCTGTATATTGGCGTATGATTATGGCACAATATTCATTCACTACCGGGTCTGTTAACTCACCATTACTGGTTATATGAGCCGGATCAATAATCTTGTTAGTCTTGATGTAACTTGTTTTGCGCTGATGTGTGACTCTGATGTAAACTGTATAGAATCCATCTGATCTTGGCTTTTTTACCGTTGCTTTGAATGTTGTCATACCTACTAAATTTTAATGATAAAACAATGGGGAAAACTTTGGGGTAAACGGGGTAAACATGGCCATTTTTGGGGTAAACATAGAGTAAAACAAATACGTTTATTTGACTCATTTTTTGCGGTCAAATGTACGAACCGTCTAAGCGCAAATCAGGCTGTAACTACCGTAAAACGGTGAATTACAGCCTGATATAAAAATAATATTTTAAAGAGATTATTCCTCTATTGCAGCCTGTGCCGCTGCCAAAATAAGATACTTTTCAATGAGTTATATAATACTTCTCAACAATA
>ERZ791895.1074-NODE-1074-length-12495-cov-48.360450_pt1 | contig 12495 bp, 17 predicted proteins | sample MGYA00510153_ERZ791895 | MGnify/ENA primary metagenome ERZ791895 (study PRJEB30046, sample SAMN00792064) | human gut metagenome | study: EMG produced TPA metagenomics assembly of the A metagenome-wide association study of gut microbiota in type 2... | reverse complement strand
CTCATTAACTTATCATAGAAGATCTCAATTTACAGACTTTTTTTCATACTCTCCGTTTTAAAATAGATGGAAAAATATTGATGAAGTCTACCAATCAGGTTCTTTTCGTTGTATAATGAGTTTGTCGTACAGGGTCACTTTCCTTTGTATATTTTGTTGGCAAACTAATTATACCCCAAAGTGTCCTGTACGATATTTTTTTTCTTAAAAAGTTGTAAAGTCGTGTATATTTATCTATACCACTCCGTATAGATATTACTCGTATTCCTCACACTATTTTTCTTTATTGTTATGGTATCCGGTGGCTTGCACCCTCCTTTGCAAACCGGTACTACCAATCAAAGAATAATGAGAAAATGGTTTACCAATCCATGTGTATATTATGACTCTGATTTGAGAAATTTGCGTTCACTTTTTTATGATAAACATCCGCATATTTAACCGTAACGATAGTCGCTACTGTTTTCCGCAACATTTCTTATACTTTTTGCCACTTCCACATGGACAGGGATCATTTGGATATATTTTTTTCTCTTTTACAACCGGAATCTGTTTTGGTGCCGTAAATTCATCAAAAATTTCATCTTCATCCATTTCCCATTTTTTAATCGAGTTCTCGAATGTGTCTAACTGCTGCTGATACCATTTGCTTTCGTTTTCTTTTCCGACATAATCGGCTAATTGCCGCGCACGCATAAAAAGAATCGAATTATCCACGTAACACGAAACACCCCATGTCACTTTTCTTACCACTTCATACGCTTTCTCTGCATCTCCATTTTCAAAAAGAATCCAGCTAAAGCTATTGGTTCCATTTACGTTTTGCGAGTCATCCATCAGCCAATTTTCATAATATTCATATGCCTCCGCTGTTTTTCCTTCCCGAAAAAGGGATTCGCCAATGCCGCACCGAAAACAGCTGTCGTCTTCGCCTTGCCAATCAAACATCTCCAATATCTTTTGGCAGAACGCAATTCTTTCCCCATATTTTCCTGCATTTCCCAGTTCCATCTCATAGTCCTGAAGCCAGCAGTCAATCGGATATACATAATCCTGTGACTCCATCAGACCATAAAGTGTCTCTGTTTCCGGAACCTGTTTCATAACAGATTCAAAAATATCCCACGCTTCCTGCCAAAAACACAGGCCTTCTGCTGCCTTTTGTTCTTCAAAAGATTCATATCCTTTTTGAACCAACTCATCCCACTTATCCCATTCCGTTCTTATGTGATGATCGTCCTCATAATCAATACTTTGCCTTAACATCTCCTCAAGGCTGCTTTTATACTTTTCTTCATCAAAAGCCTGTCCCTTTTTCAAAATATCATAAATTTCTGTAAGTACAACTGCTCCGATTTTATCCTTTGCTTCTGACTTTGAATACCCGGCATCCAACAGTTTGTCATATGTATTCTTCGTGCATGGAGGATCGTTTGCTTTTAACTGATTATCCACCACCTCCAAAATGCTCTTCTTCAGTCTTAAATTCGCCACTATTTTACCGCCCTTTCCAAAAGTATTTTTATCAGTTATGCTTTAAAACTTCCAATGCCCTTAATAGTAATTTTTTTCTCCTGTGTTCTTCCAAAAATGTCTTATATCCGGCATTCCATTAATGGTATCGTAATTTAAGACGAAAAAGCAGAATATGCCAAAAAAGTTGGCAACTTACCATGCAGGTGGATTGGTCGAAAAATCTGAAGAAACGCTTGGACCTGACTATGAGAGTAAATTTAGTCCGAAACCTTTCGGTAAAGAACTCCCTGTCAAAACAGGGACTGCTCTTCTTGATATCAACCGCACTAGCGTGTATTACAGCGGGTCACCCGTATCTCATGAGGAATTAGACTGCAAAGCGGCCGAAAAATTCTGCTATCAACTGTCAGACTCCAGAGTCCCGCTACTATCCGGCACTGTTGATTGATTATGCAGCTTAGGGATAACATTCTTCCCCCGCCTCAACTACATATCATAGTCTTTTGGTTCTGAGCCAAATGTAACCTTGCATACAGATAATTTGCCCTCTGATATGCGTTCAAAAACGCCTACCCAAAATGGTTCCTCAAAAAATACTGTCAGTCTGCCCGAAACTTTGTCCATGACAATTCCTCCTTAAAATGATTGTAATGAACAAAGCACGGACGACCCTAAGGAGGGAGGGCTGCTTACACCAAATCGGTGCGACTGGACTACCTGTCAGTTCTGCAAGGTTGCCTTGCGTTGTGTTTTTATCTTTGCCACAGCTTACTTTTTATAACCATACTCCCCAATCCCCATAGTTAAATGTTCCACTGCCATGATGAAGTTTTCCGTCCACCTTAAGATTTCTAAATGCTTCTCGCATATGAATTAAAATTTACGGCTTTATATCCAATGAATGATGTGCTTTACTGCACAGCAAAACCAGGTGGCACCTGAAAAGCCCGCAGGGAAGCGAATTTCCCACCGCACGGTCTTCGTCATTCTGACGAAGCGAAAAAGTGGAAAACCGCTGGCTTCAACAGAACCTATTCCATGAAAAACAGCATGTTTTCCACATAAAGACAGCGAGTCCGGAAAAACAGAGACGGTTATCCTCCAATCGTCGCAGCGGCTCTGTCGACATGTGGATAAGTTCCCCATGGAGCTGTTCCGGATGCATAAGGGCAGAAAAAATTTTCTCCCTTTTGCACAAAAATCAGAAGTCCTTCTTTTTCACGGGGCGGATCGCCTTGGGCTGGTCGATAGAAAGCCCCTCCAGGAGCCAGCGGTATTCCTGCCGGGTAAGGTTCCTTACTTGGGAGGAATTCCTTGGCCACTGGAAACGGCCGTTATCCAGTCTTTTATACAGAAGGCAGAAGCCATCTTTTTCAAAATGCAGCGCCTTGATCCGGTCACAGCGTCTCCCACAAAAAAGGAACAGGGAATTGCTGTAGGGATCCATTTCATAGGTATCCCGGATGATGGCCATCAATCCATTAAAGCCATCTAAAGAGGGAATTAGCAATAACGTATCTATATATCTACTGATAGGTTCAATCCTATCGTCACAATAAATTTGAGTGATTTTATCTGAAATTGAGTCTTTAAAATACCGTGTAGTTTTATTACTCCAATTATCGATTGGACATTTTCTAATTTCTCTTTCAAATAATGCAGATAAGACTAAAGCACAGCTAAAAAACAGCTTCTTATCAAATAATTTTTCGGCTTCAATCCACCAATTATTTTTCTCAACTTCAAATCGCGCATATCCCCTTCCAAGTTTCCTCATTATTAGGTTCCCAAAAAGGAGAGATAACCCACCCATTTTGCCCTAATTCTCTACATTTATTCCGTATTTTATTTGAAACATTATTTGAAAAATCTGTATCTATCCACACATCTGCCAAAAATTCATTTTGCTTTTCCACTCGATCCGTGCCATTAAACCTATAATCTACCAGACACCTAAATGTATATAAAGATTCCAACACTTCATTTCTCCTATCCCTGATTGCTTGTAGTACTTTTCAATATGGTGCTAGCACCATGTAATTTTTGCACCAACAAGGAAATCTATCTGCGTTCCCTCAACTTGTTCAAAATCGCCATAACATCCGGCTGCGTTGGTGTGAACTTTATACCACGCTTCAACATACCTATGACTTTTCTCGCTTTCTGCTCAATCTCTCTGGCAGTATGCTCACTCGTCAACATCAGATGATTCCCAGCGATTGTATATTCCCGTTCTATGTATTCCTCTGTTATCGGAAACATATCCTGTATCAGGAATGCGCTCTCCCGGCTGTCATCCAGTTTGACGATATGGAGAATATCGCAGGGTTTCCCGGCTTTTACTTTTTTCTCCATAATCCGTCTGTATTTATCAATGCGGCTGGACAATGGTATCATCCAGTATATCCCGGTACTTGAATCTTCAAAGCAATAATAATGCGGTCTGTTTCCCGCCTTATTCCCTTTGAGATATGGGTCTGGCATATCCTCAAAAAATTTGTCCTTGATAATATAAAAGCCTGTTTTCTTCATTTGCCTGTCCTCATTATGGAAAAAGTCCCCCACCTTGCGGCGAAGGACTATACTTTCAACCCAACCATTTATATACCGCATATCGGTCAGCGGTAAACTTTCAACCCGACCATTTATATACCACATATCGGTCAGTGGTAAACTTTCTTTGTACCTACATTCTAGCAAGTGCAAAGAGGAAAGTCAATAAGGCTTTCCATTAAAATTTTATGCAAATAGCCGCTAATTATTCCCGTTACGCAACAAAAACCGCATTTGAGTAATAAAGGTATAAAGTATCACCAACACCATTTTTGCACTCTCAAACCCTTATAAAATAAGCATTCCAGATACCCTAAAGCGTAACAATAGACAATATGCAACTTAATTGAGAAAAGCCGGGGCAGGCGTTACCTGCCCCTATGCTTTTCTTTCCTTTTCTGCTGTTTCAGTTCAAACTGCCGCTGTTTCTCTGCTTCCCGTTGCTCCCGGCTCACAGTCTTGCGTTCATTTTTCAACTGCTCCTGCTGTAATTTCAAAGCCTATTGCGATTTTGTGCATATCCCGGTGTTCTGCACCTGTTTCCGCACTTCCCGCTGTACCCGTTTCGGATTGCGAGCAACTTCCATCAGTTGCCACAGCCAGACTAAATTTCAGCCGATAGTAATTTTTCAGAACAAAATCGTATATCTCATAGTCCTTTGGTTCTGCTCCAAATGTGATTTTGCACACAGATAACTTTCCCTCAGATATTCGTTCAAACACGCCTATCCAGAATGGTTCTTCAAAAAATACTGTCAGTCTGCCCGCTATTTTGTCCATGACAATTCCTCCTTGAAAATTGTAATGCACAAAGAACGGACGACCCAAGGAGGGAGGGCTACTTACACCAAATCGGTGCGACTGGACTACCTACCAGTTCTACATGATTACCTCGCGTTGTGTTTTTATCTTTGCTCCTATATGTTACCACATAAATGTCCATTTTTCCATAAAAATGTGGCAATCCGCTTATTAGTGCAAACTGCCACATTATCACACTTTTCTTATTTGTTTTAACTGACACGGTGCTGACATCATGTTCAAATCAAAATCATTACTAAGATTCCGATAAATGCAGCTGTGACTGTTCCCAGTCCAAATATGGCCGCGTCATAAAAACGAAACCCGAATGGAGCATCCGCCTTTATACAGAAGTCCCACGCGGCACGGAGGAATATAAAGAAATCTATAACCAGCGTACCGCTACGGAGCGCATCAACAACCGCGTCCTGAATGATTATGGTCTCCACCGGATGGTACTCCATGGAAAACCACGTTATTCCTTCATGACCACGATCACTGCTATATGCATCCATTTAGATGCCCGCTTTAAAAAGCGGCAGAATGCGGAATAGCTGATATCTGGCATTTATCCAAATATCCTATCAAAGGACCTCCTGTCGAAGGTCTAAAAATCATGCCCTTCTTTATTCTGTATTCCCTGGATAATCATCACCTCCACCTCTCGTTTCCCGATTATTCATTGGCGTTTTTTAATTGTTTGAAAATTGCATCAATTGTTTATCAAGTTTCCGAGACCGCTCATTTTAGGACAAAAAACAACACGAATCCGCGGACCTTTGAAAAAGAAAGGTCCACAAACTCATGTTGTACAAAATCAAGCCGAAGCTCTGCACGCAACTATTTACTCCCCGGTTATACCAATCCAGGAACAAAAGCCAATGTTCTCGCGAAAGAATATCGTTATCTTACAACAAATCGGCTGTTTTTTTAGCATACTGCACAAGATTTTTCTTTGGTTCACCTATACAAAATCCTCCCGCATAGGATTAAAGATATCCAGAAGAATGCCTGCCTTCCTGCACACGCATCCATGCTCCACGCCGTCCAGCTTCAGCATGGTATCCCCTGCCCTCACTGTTTTTTTCTCACCGTCTATATTAAACTCGAATTCTCCGCTTACCACATATGTAATCTGGGTATGGGGATGATGATGAAGGCTGCCCACGGCTCCCTCCTCAAAGGTATTCTCCACACACATCAAATCCTTACTGTAAGCCAGAACCCTCCTGACAACCCCAGGCCCCGCCTGAACCGGCTCCGCGTTCTCATGAAACACCCATCTTTCATCCAGCATGTCACTGTCTCCTTCCGTCATTCACCGCAGTCATCCGCGGTATATTCTCCATTATACCAAGCAGGCGGGGCTGCGGCTAGTCCCCGCTTCTAGTTTTCTGAATTTTTTAAATACGTTTCTCACAAATGTTTATTTCTCAGATTCCGTAACGCCTCCGCATGGTCCGTCTTGCCATGGGGAAGGCCCATATCAAAGCCCACGAAGGTGGGGTAATGGCTTCCCTTGCCAGTACATCCTGATAAAATTCCTCTGTGTCCGTGATTTTTCCTGCCCTGTACAGCTCCCCTGACAGGATTCTTATGATATCCTTTTTACTGCCTTCCATATCGAATACAATACAGTTCTCATTTAAATCATACTTATCAATTTTCCAATTTCTGTTTACTGTAAATGTATCTTACAGCCAGGCTGATTATACCTCTTCAAAGCCGACAAAGTGTAGGAATCTTGCAAATGCCCTCCGTCCTTGCCCGTCGCATTTATAGACGCCCGCATCCTCCAGGACCCGTGCAAACACCTTTCCCACTTCCTCCTGCAGTATGGACCACACATTATCCCTTGTCACCGGGATGCCCTTTTCCTGATAAACGGGCAGGAATTCCTCCACCCAGTCAGCGTGTTTCTCAAGGACCTCATCCCTTCGTATATCCTTTCCATCCACCATGTACTCTCCCAGCATTGCCAGCTCCGTCTTAAGCCTTGAAGGCAGCACAGCCAGTCCCATGACCTCAATCAGGCCAATGTTCTCTTTCTTTATGTGATGAAGCTCCTGATGGGGATGGTATACGCCCAGCGGGAATTCCTCTGTGGTAATATTATTGCGCAGCACCAAATCCAGTTCAAAGGTATCCCCAACCTTTCTGGCAATGGGCGTAATGGTGTTATGAGGTTCTCCGTCTGTCTCGGCAAAGATAAATGCATCCTCATCCGTATAGCCTCTCCATGCTCCCAGTACAGCATCCCCCAGCTCAATCAGTCTGTCCGGGTCAGCCGCCCGAAGCCGCAGCACGGACATAGGCCAGAATACGATTCCCGCTTCCACATCCTCGTACCCTTTTATGGTAAAATGCTTCTCTATGGGCGCTTTTGCCATGGCAAAGGTATAATGTCCCCCCTGGAAATGGTCATGGCTCAGGATGGATCCTCCCACAATGGGAAGGTCCGCATTGGAGCCCAGGAAATAATGGGGAAACTGTTTGATAAAGTCAAACAGCTTTCTGAATGCCGCCTTATCAATTTTCATAGGCACATGCTGTCCGTTAAACACGATGCAGTGCTCATTATAGTACACATATGGGGAATACTGGAATCCCCACTGACTGTCATTGATGGTAATGGGAATGATTCTGTGGTTATTCCGGGCAGGATGATTGGTCCGCCCCGCATATCCCACGTTCTCCATGCACAGCTGGCATTTGGGATAGCCGCTCTGCTTGGCTAGTTTAGCCGCGGCAATGGCCTTTGGATCCTTTTCCGGTTTGGACAGGTTTACCGTAATGTCTAACGTACCGTAACGGGTATCCGTGGTCCACTTCATATCCCTTGCAATGCGGTAACGGCGGATATAGTCGGAGTCCTGGCTAAAGCCGTAATACCAGTCAGTTGCTTTCTCAGGGGACTCCTCATAGCGTTTCCAGAATTCTTTTACCACCTCGCCCGGTCTTGGCATCAGGCAGTTCATCAGCTTTGTGTCGAGCAGATCCCGGTAAACCACGCTGTCCTCCTTAAGCACGCCCGTGTCCGCGGCACAGTCCAGAAGCTCCTTTAAAATGGCCTCCAAATCCCCGCTCTCCGCCGGCCCCTGGGGTTCTTCATACTCGTCCATTCCCATCACATCCAGGATTTGGTTCCTGGCATAAATAGCGTCCACCTCAGATATGAGCCCCTTATCCAGACCGTACTGTACCAATCCCTTAACCGCTTCATAAACCATAGAAATATCCTCCCTGTACACTCTTCCATCTAAGCGCAGCCACATGCCGCTGTTTTCTTCCATTATAACCCTCACACCCCGTAACCACAATGCACTTTTTTACTTTTATATCCTGTTTTTGTTAAACGGATCGGAGTAAACGGTTCACCCGGCCCACCAGAATTCCTCCCAGAAGGCCAATCAGCGCTCCCGCCGCACAGCCTGCTGTCAGAAGCACCGGCAGGTAGGAAAACACGCCGAACGTATTCACCACAAAGGCCGCCATCAGAAACTGTCCGATATTATGGGCCACTCCTCCCAATATGCTGACTCCCACCATTCCGAACAGCCTGAACCGCTTGCACAGGGCCATGATGGTAAGGCTCAGGGCAGTCCCCGACAGACCAAACAGGATGGCCGAAGGCGGCCCAAACAGGATGCCTGATAAAAGTATGCGCACCACGCTGATAAGAGCTGTCTCTTTTGTTCCCATACAGTACAGTCCCACCATGGTAACCAGATTAGCCAGCCCCAGCTTTACCCCGGGCGCTCCCAGATATACCGGCACCAATGACTCCACGTATCCCAGCACCAGTGCCAGGGCTGTCAGTATCCCAAAAAGGGCCGCATTTCTGGCAGAGGCTCCGGGGACTTGTTTTGCCTGGCCTTTTTTCACCGTTACAGCTGAGTCTTTATATGATTCTGTGACTGCCTTTTTCTGATTCGTCATATGATCCTCCCGTCTTCATCGCGGCATTTCATCCTTGCCCTGCGCTCTGTGTTGAACACGCATGTTCAACACGCATATAGTATACCATGCATGACCCAATTCTTCCATAGTGCCTTGGAGCGTAGGCGGCAACAGAACGGCAACCGTCTGAACTGTTTTCATGTATGAAAATGGACGGGAATGAATTACCACCGCTGCCTGTGCGAAAACTCATTGTATGCAATGGCGTATTGTGATAAAATAAATAATATATCCCAACCCAGCGCCGTCCGCGTTTATTTTGCCGCAGCGCATACTACTATATTTTCAAAAGGAGTGTTTTCCATGAATAAAAATACCATCAGTTCTAATGCCAGAAGTTTAATTGGCATTGCAGTCATGGCCGTGTTGTCCTTAGCGGTAATTGCTGTATCAGACCCTTTGTATAAGGCCTTACGGGGACCTGTTACCACGGCCAGCCCCGAAGCGCCTCTGGCCGACGGAATCTATACCTATGAAGCTCCGGAACCAGACTCAAACGGTTTTCGGGACAGAACCACCCTGACAGTATCCGATGGTATCATCGTATCCTGTATCTGGGATTCCTTTAACAGTGACGGGGAAAGCAAACAGAAGCTTTCCATGGAAGGCCAGTATATCATGACGCCGGACGGGCCTGTATGGAAAGCCCAATCAGACAGCGTCTGCCGTTACCTGATAGAGCACCAGCGTCTGGCCGGGCTGGCCGGTGACGACGGTTACACCACTGACGCCGTGGCCTCAGTCAGCATCAACGTATATCCATTTATAAACGGAGTGGAGGAATGCCTGCGTCAGGCGGAAATCAAATGAACATGTTACAGAAGCGAGACATGATTCTGGCTGCGGCAATACTGTTGATGGCGGCTGCTGCCTTTGGCATCAGCCACTATATCCGCCGCGCACCGGCAGCCATTGCCCAGGTGTCTGTGGACGGAACCGTAGTGGAAACACTGGATCTCAGCAAAGATACGGAGATAACGGTTACCTCCCCTAACGGCGGCACCAACCACCTGATTGTAAAGGACGGTGAAATTTGGTGCAGTGAGGCCAGCTGCCCTGATAAGGTCTGTGTCCACCAGGGGAAAAAGCATTTAAACAGCGACACCATTGTGTGCCTTCCCAATCAGATGATTGTAACCATAACAGGCGGGGAATGATTTCCCCGCCTATTGTATTTATTCATTGTTATGCCCCGGAGCGTGTTTGAACATTGCTTTCTGACACGCGCTAAAACTTCTTAGCCTTGCCCACTCCGGCCAGAGCTGTCTTGATATCCTCAAAGCTCATTCCGCCCACGGCATCAATGGTGGCAACCACGGCGCCCTCCACCAGAGGACAATCCACCATCTCAACCTTCTTTTCCCCGAACATCTCAATGACCATCTCCGTGGTCATGACAGCGCTTCCCAAATCCACCAGGACAAGAACCCCGTCATCGGAATATACGGACTCAATGGCCGCCTGTATCTTCTCAAAGCTGGTTCCAAAGCCTCCGTCGTCCATGCCTCCGGCCGGCGCTATTCTTGCGCTTGGCGCCATGATGGAGGTCAGCTCCACCACACTTTTTGCCAGATTTTCACTGTGGGACACAATCACAAATCCTACCATATGTACTACTGCTCCTTTCAGCCGGACACGGTATCTCTATGCCCATATTTGTATCCGGTTTCTGTCTCTATACCAACCCCGCAATGACTTCCAGCATATAGGAATAAGAGGTGGCTCCCGGATCCTGATGTCCCAGTCCTCTTTCTCCCACATAGCTGGCCCGGCCCTTGGTCGCTACCAGATCCTTGGTGTGCTCTGCGCCGGCCCAGGCTGCCCTGACTCCTGCCTCCAGCACCTCCCCGGCGCTCTTTCCCTCTGCCGCCGCATCCTTCATGGCCTTCAGGGAAGGTACCATGGCATCCAGCATGGTGGCTTCCTCCACAGTGGCCTTACCTCTCTGCTCCACTGCCTGTACAACCGTATCCATCATGGACAGGAAATCATCCATATCCATCTCTTCCTTTCCTGCCAGGGCCATGCCCGCCTTCATATAGGCTGAACCGTACAGGGGGCCGGAAGCGCCTCCCACAGTGGATACCAATGTCATGCCCACTGTTTTCAGAATGGTCCCTATATCCTTTCCCTCCAGGTCAGGAAGCTTTCCCTCCACCGCTGCAAATCCCCGCGCCATATTTATGCCATGGTCACTGTCTCCAATCGGCTGGTCCAGCTCTGTGAGATACTCCTTCTCGGCCTCCATTTTCAGACCGATTGCCTTGATGATTTCCAATACCTTTTTACTGTCTGCCATGATGACCCACCTTTCATTTCAATTTATTTTTATGACCTCAGAAATGCCTGTTACTTCCAGGCCGGCGTATCCGCCGGAGCATCCAAAAGCTCCCTCAGCTGGTCATCCAGCCTCAGAAGCGAGATGGAGAATCCCTGCATCTCAATGGAAGTCATGTACTCTCCCACAAAGGTCTTATAAACCCTGATTCCCTTTTCAGCCAGAACATCTGAAACCCTGTTATTGATGATAAAGAGCTCCATGAGAGGCGTTGCGCCTGCTCCGTTGATCATCACGGCCACCTCGCTGCCCTCATAGTCAATGTCTCCCAAAATCTGCGCCAGAAGCATATCCGCCACCTGATCCGCAGTCTTCATGGACTCCCTGTGGGTTCCCGGCTCTCCATGGATTCCGATTCCCACTTCCATCTCATCATCTGACAGCTCAAATCCCGGCTTGCCTGCTGCGGGAACCGTACATGGCGCAATGGCCGCACCCATGGTCCGCACGTTGTCGATTACCTTTTGCGCAACCGCATGGACCTCGTCCAGGGAAGCGCCTGTCTCTGCCATGGCGCCTGCGATCTTATGTACAAACACGGTTCCGGCCACACCTCTGCGTCCCACGGTGTACAGACTATCCTTCACCGCCACGTCGTCATTGGTCACCACATACTTCACGGTGATGCCTTCCATCCCGGCCATCTCAGCGGCCATCTCAAAATTCATCACATCGCCGGTATAGTTCTTGACTACCATGAGCACGCCTGCATCCGTGGCAATGGCCTTGATTCCCTCATAAATCTGGTCCGGGGTAGGCGATGTGAACACTGCGCCGGCCACAGCCGCGTCCAGCATACCGCATCCCACATATCCGCCGTGAGCCGGTTCATGCCCGCTTCCTCCTCCGCTGATCAGGGCCACCTTACCTTCCTTCTTATTGGCTCTGACCACCACATTGCCGCAGTCCAGCTTTCTCAGATAACCCGGATACGCCTTAACCATACCCTGTATCATCTGCTCCTCTACCAGCGCCACATCGTTGATAAATTTCTTCATATTGCGTAAACCCCCTTCTATTTAATAGGCTGCACCAAATACGGGCAGCGGTTTCCCCTTTGGTTCATAAACCACGTAAAGCAGGGGCCGCCCTTTGGGGATGCGGACGGATTCATACCCGTCCGCATCCCCTCCTGTAAGCCTCTGCTCTCCGTTCTTCCCGTTACTCGCCCAGACAGTTCATGTCGTTAAGTCCGCAGGTTTTGTCCTCTTCCTCCTCAACACAGTTCATGTCGTTAAGTCCGCAGGTCTTATCCTCTTCCCCTTCCAGGCAGTTCATGTCATTGAGTCCGCAGGTCTTATCCTCTTCCTCTGTAATTCCGTTCATGTTATTGATGTCCAGTTTCTTCTCCATTTAGAGCCCTCCTT
>ERZ791895.1070-NODE-1070-length-12555-cov-1.894720_pt1 | contig 12555 bp, 10 predicted proteins | sample MGYA00510153_ERZ791895 | MGnify/ENA primary metagenome ERZ791895 (study PRJEB30046, sample SAMN00792064) | human gut metagenome | study: EMG produced TPA metagenomics assembly of the A metagenome-wide association study of gut microbiota in type 2... | reverse complement strand
AGTTGAATAATATAATTTTTTTAAATATATTATTGTTGCGATATTGTACTGATGTATTTATTAAGGTTTAGTTATCTCCTTTTCCATTAAGGCACTCCCCGATATTAATCGGGAAGTACATTGGGATAAATCATAAAAAACTAATGATTATGCTGAAATTCGATTCGCTGAACCACAGACATTAATTTTATTTCTGACAACTTCTTTCATCGCATCCATTCCGACGCGCATATAATAACGAGGATCATTACCCTGCGGATTTTCCGCAAACCAGGCTTTAACCGCGCCAGCGAAGGCTATTTTTAATTCTGTGGCAACGTTCACTTTTGTGACGCCAAGTTCAATAGTGCGACGGACAAATTCATCCGGAACATCGCTGGCACCATGCAGCACCAGAGGAACATCCACCACTTCACGAATTTCCGCCAGCCGCTGGAAATCAATCTTCGGCGTTTTGCTGTATAAGCCGTGCGCCGTACCAATCGCTACCGCCAGGCTGTCGACGCCAGTCAGTTCGACAAAGCGTTTAGCTTCTTGTGGATCGGTCAGGAATGCACTTTCGGCGTCAACGCTCATGTCATCTTCAACACCGCCCAGGCGGCCCAGTTCTGCTTCCACGCTGCAATCTTGTGAGTGGCAGAAGTCAACAACCGATTTCACCAGCTTCACGTTCTCGGCAAACGGGAAGTGGCTGCCGTCGATCATCGCACTGCGCACACCTGCGTGGACTTTACGGCGAATATCATCCAGCGATTCGTGGTGGTCGAGATGCAGCGCCAGTGGCATGTTGTAGGTTGTGGAATAGGCGCTACACAGGGCGTAGATCTCTTCCAGCGCGATGTGTTTAAAGGTCCCCGGCGTTCCGGCGAGGATCACCGGCGATCGCATTTCACTGCACACTTCGAGGATCGCTTGGATCGTCTCGGCGTTATGAATGTTAAAAGCAGGCACCGCGTAGCCATTGGCCTGGGCGTCCTGTAACAGATATTTAGTGGAGATAATGCTCATAATGCGATCCTCTTATGCCTGCCACGGATGAATGATTACGCCTTGCACCACGCGGTTAACGGTGCCACTGGCTGATGGGGTATCCGGCGTATTGCCCATGTGCAGCGACTGCATCAGTGCAAACGTCTGGGCGTACATCAGGAAGCAAAATGCCTGCTCAACGTCGATAAAGTGACGTGACGGTGGCAGGATGATATGTGGACCGGCAGCGACGATGTCGCTGCTTTCCGCGGCGATGGCGATTACACGCATTGCCTGGTTGTCACGGCGAAGTTCAGCCAGCAGATCAAGATCATACTGACGGGTGTAAGGGTGGCTGGAGACAAATACCACCACCAGCGTTTCGTCATCGACCAGCGATTTTGGTCCATGACGGAATCCGGTTGGAGAATCATAAAAGGCCGCCAGTTTACCCGCCGTCAGTTCCAGCACTTTCAGCGCCGACTCGCGTGCTGCGCCCTGTAAGCCACCGCTACCGAGATAAACGATCCGTTTCCACGGTGCGTAACCAAACACACCTTCGCTGAAATCGCCCAGTGAGGTCAGGATCGCCTGGCAACGATCCGCCACGTCGCGGAAGGTTTGGCTGTTGATCGTCTCAGGTGCGAAAACCGCGAGGCAGCTGGCCATCATGGTGGTAATGCTGCTGGTCATCGCAAAGCCGCGATCGTGCGTTTCTGCGGGCATCAGCAGGGCAAACGCGTTATCGCTGTTGATCGCGTTTTGGTAAAGAGCGCCCGCTTCGTTGCAGGTGATCGGCAGGTGATAGCATTCCGGTACAAATTGATTTGCCAGTTCCACGGCTGCGACGCTTTCCGGGCTGTTGCCGGATCGACCGAAGGAGATCAACAGCAGCGGATGGGCTGGGTTCAGGTAGTCCATCGGATTAGTGACCAGATCGGTGGTCGGTACGGCGCTGAAGTTTTTACCGGTATGGCTGGCGAGCCACGGCGCGATGATGTCACCGATAAATGCCGAGGTTCCGGCTCCGGTCAGGATGATCCGCAGATTCTCTTTGCGCAGTAACGGTTCAAGGAAGTTATTGAGCGCGGAACGTAGCGCGTCGATGTTGGTGAGTGAACGGATCCATGCGCGAGGCTGATGGCGGATCTCTTCTTCAGTCCATGTACCGGTTGCGGCGGCAGCAGGGGTGTAATTTTTTGGCATAACTCAATCCTTAGTCTGATGAACTTGACGTCGGGCGTTGTCGCTTTCACTTGCCTTTCGTTTCATTTCACTTGGTGATGTCTTTCGTTGATTAAAATCTATAGAAAAGAAACCGAAAGTTCAATGGAGAAAAAGGAAATAAAACGAAATCTGTGATCATTGAAAGAAAAGACAAGGGAAGATTAAAAAATTGCGTAATGACGTCGCTATGTTCACCGATTGCTGGATGCGGCGTACCGTAGGTCGCATAAGACGCGTTAGCGTCGCATCCGACACCGCTGCACAGATCAAAACGAAAGAAAAAGAAAGGCCTTACGGGGGAAGTGAAGGCCCAATAAAGGAGCAAACTATCAAAACGAAGCTAATTGACTCTGAATCCAGATTTGTTGCACATGCAGCCCGCTATCCAGCGCAACGATGCTGGCGCGTTTGCCCGGTTTAAGCGATCCCAGAACACCATCAACACCCAGCATTCGCGCCGGATGCAGCGATGCCATATGAATGGCTTCCGCAGGCGTTACGTCCGTCAACTCGACCATGTTGCGCACTGCCGCATCAACAGACAGCGTACTGCCCGCCAGCCCACCGGACGCGGTACGGACAACGCCACCGTGCATCTGCACTTCTTCGCCACATAACGTATAGCGACCATCCGGCATCCCGGCTGCCTGCATCGCGTCGGTGATCAGCACGATTCTCTCTTTTGCACAGCAACAACACAGCGACATCGCCGCCGGATGCACATGATGACCATCGGCTATCAGTTCCAGCCAGGCGCGCTTGTCCGTTAATCCCGCGCCAACCATTCCCGGTTCGCGGTGATGTAAACCTGTCATCCCGTTATAGCAATGCACCAGGCCGTCGGCACCAGCATCAAACGCGGCGCGAGTTTGTTGCCAGGTCGCCGCGCTATGCCCCAGCATCACTCGTACATTTTGCTGTTTAAGATGGCGGATGGCCTGCAATGCCCCCTCTTTTTCCGGTGCCAGCGCTACCACGCGTAAGGTGTGCTGAGAAACGGCAATCAATTGATCCAGCTCGGCAATTTCAAGCTCGCGAAACAACTCCGGCGGATGCGCGCCTTTATTCTGCGGCGTGAAGTACGGTCCTTCGAGATAACTCCCCAGCACTTGCGCACCAGGTCCGCCGCGTTGGCAACGTTGAGCAATACGTTTCAGCGCCGCATGAATGGTGTTAAGCGGCGCGGTTACGGTAGTCGGCAACCAACTGCCGACACCTTCGCGTGCCTTGTGCATTGCCAGCTTGTCGAGTACATCCGGCGCGTCATCCATTACATCAACGCCCGCACCACCGTGTACATGGGTGTCGATGTAAGCGGGGCAGAGCAGTTCCGCATCGCGTTCAGTCACGCCCACTGGAATCGGTTCGATTGCTGCGATGACACCGTCAGCAATACGCAACTGATGGTCATCGAGCCATCCCTCTTCAGTCAGCAGCCTTCTGGCGCGCAGAACGTGTGTCATATCCCTTCCTCGACCGGACATTCTTCATGGCAGCGGCCTAACTCGTCCACCAGACTGGTCAGCCCACGATGTCCACACTCCAGTGCCTGTACACGGAATTCTTCACCGCTTAACCCTTCGCGCTCCAGCACCATCTCCAGTAGCAGTTGCAAATTGGTGCCGGTGATCACTTCACAGCCCGGTTTTTGCATCGCCAGCGTTGAAGCTACGCGAAACGGCGTGCCGCCCAGCAAATCCGTCAGAAAAACAATGCCGTCTTCACAATCCAGTTGGGCGATGGCCTCTTCAAGCTGCGATGTAAGCAGCGCGGTGCTTGAGGTTTCCGGAAAATCGATGGCGATAAACTGCGATTGCTCACCGAGAATTTGCTTCATTGCTTTTTCCATGCCGCTGGCAAACCCGCCATGTCCTGTCAAAATAATACTTAACATCTAATACCTCATTGTATTTAAAGGAAATGGCAGAATTTACCGACGATGCCGAGAACCACGGTAACTGCAATCAGACGCAGCGGACTCCAGCCGCGGCGTACCAACCAAAACATGGTCAGGGTGTAGACCAACGGTAAGAAGGCCGGCATCAGTTTGTCGATAACATCAGCCTGTAACTTAACCACTGCGTCGCCCGCCGTGATTTCCAGCGTGGTGCTTAAACGAACATAGGTTGCCACCAGCGCACCGATTACCGTCATCCCAACGATAGACGCAGCATGGCCGACTTTTTTGGTATTCGCTTTAATCAGTGGAATCGCCGCCACGCCCATGCGGTAAGCATAATGCGCCAGACCAAAACGCAGCCCCAAGTGTACCACGTTGAACAGCACAATAAAGACGACTGCGCCAAGAATGGAGCCTTGCAATGCCAGACTGGCTCCAATCCCGCCACAAATCGGCAGTAGCGTTAGCCAGAACATTGCATCGCCAATCCCGCCGAGCGGCGCACCGACGGCAATTTTGGTGCTCTGAATACTGTTAACGTCCTGCTTAGAACGCTCCATCGCAAGGATAATGCCGATAACAAATGTCACCAGAAACGGATGGGTATTGAAGAAACCCATATGCCCCTTCATGGCGCGCGCCAGGTCGCGTTTATTAGTGTGGATCTTTTTCAGAGCAGGCAGCAGACCGTACAACCAGCCAGAAGCCTGCATACGTTCGTAGTTAAAAGACGCTTGTAACAGCATGGAACGCCAGGCGACGCGGTTGATATCTTTTTTCGTCAGCTCCGCGCCAATGTTCTGATCTTCATACACGTTTTCATTGACGCCAGTCAGCAATGTTTCTTCGTTTTCACTGACGTTCGGCAGGGTGGTTTGATTAGATGCCATCTTCAAATTCCTCTTTCTGTGCCGCAGGTTGAGTCGGTTCAGGAGATTTACGCAGCAGGTCGATCAGCGCCATCGCCAGCGCAGCGGCAGCAATAGCCAGCACCGGTAACTTGAGCCAGGCTGCGGCAACAAAGCCCAGGATGAAGTAGGGGATGTAGACGTTTTTCATCATGATTTTCAGCAGCACGGCAAAACCGATTGCTGGCATGATGCCGCCCGCGACGCCGAGGCCGTCGATTAATCGTTGCGGCAGGACATCAATGATGGTTTTTGCATGTTCCGCGCCGAAGTAGATAGGCAGGAAAGCGCAGAGAAAATAGAAAGTGCCGAGTGCCAGCAGTGCCAGATAGTTCACGCGTTCAATGCCGCGAGTATCGGCGTTCTCCGCCATCCGGTCGCAGCGAGACATCACGCCGGACATCACCGAGAACAGGAAGGTAATCCCCATCTGTACTGCGACAGCGAAAGGTACGGCGACACCGACTGCGACATCGGGTTTCACGCCAGTAGTAATGGCAAACGCCGTGCCGACGATAGTACCGATAATCACGTTAGGCGGCTGTGCGCCCGCCAGCGGGGCCAGCCCCATCCACACCAGTTCCAGCGTACCGCCGGTTAAAATTCCGGTATGCAGATCGCCAAGTACCAGCCCGACCAACGGGCCGAGGACCACCGGGCGGTGCATATGTGTTAGGCCGTTAAACATATCCAGGCCAGCGATAAAGGCGATAATGCCCAACGCAAATGCCTGCAACAGGCTGATTTCCATGATGAATCCCTCAAAGTAATTTAAAGAGGTCCACAGCAGGCTCTGTCGGGACGCCCTGAACGAAGCATTCCACCCCAGCGGCTTTCAGGTCGTTAAATGCTGCGATATCGCCCGCATCCACAGAAACCGTTTTGGCGATTTGTTGTTTGCCATTGGCGTAGTGCATATTGCCAACGTTAATGCGATTCACCGGAACGCCACCTTTCACCAGCGTCAGGAAATCGGCGGGTGTTTTACAAACCAGCAGGATTTTCTGTCGATCGGCGGCGCGATGAATGTTGTCGATAACTTTTTGCAGCGTCCAGAAACGTACGGCGATCCCTTCTGCCAGTACCATTTCCATCAGGTTTTGTTGTACCGGATCTTCGGCAACCTCATCGTTGGCTACCAGCACCAGATTTGCCCCCGCAAATCCGACCCATTGAACGCCGACCTGACCGTGAATCAAGCGTTCATCAATCCGGCTTAAAACAATATTTGGCATAGCGTGTTCCTCTTTGTTTTGCTTATTGGCCTTCACAGGCTGTGTGGTACTGCGCCAGGATGTCCTGAATATGGTTGATAATGAGTTCCCGTGGCGTTGGCTGCAGCTCGCCGGAGCGAACTTTCACGTACTGCAGCGGCAGATACTGGCTGATCAGCGGCAGCGGAATTGGTGAATCCGCCAGATTACGTACCAGATGAGCGAAAGCGTCATCAATCTGGCTGTCCGGCCAGTAATAGCGCACGCGATCCGAGTAGCTATAACCACGCGCCAGACGACGCGCGTTGCCGTCACCGTGGTAGTGGCTTTGCCAGTATTCCGGGCGGTCGAGCATCACGTCTTCCAGCACCTGACGCAGACCAGAACAGGCTTTCGCTGGCACCAGTTCTTCTTCAATCGCCGCCAGAGAGAACAGAGCTTCACGCAGGGCGAAGGTCAGCGCTGGGCCAACTTTCAGAATGGCAAAGTGGTCAATCACCAGCTGGCGCAGCGATTGCGGCGTTTGATAATCGGTAGAGTGCGCTTCGAAAATCAGCGTTTCGTAGTTTTCGACCATCTGGCTTAAGGCGCTCGCTTTGGCGGGCTGCTAATCAATAACGTTGGTGTGATCGAATTCGACGCCGGGTTGAACCACCAGGGCAATGATGCGTGGCCAGATGGCATTCAAACCTTGCTTTTCAAAGGCGTGACGATGGGCTTCCAGCGTGGCGCGGGCGGCATCCGGCGTGGTGACCGCCAGCTCGCTTAAGGTTTCATGCGCGCCGCCAGGTACCGGCACTTCGGTACCAATGACATACTCCAGATCGGCTTCGCCAAAGTGTTCAAGACAGGTTTCTTCCGCCACTTTCGCCAGACGGGCGGCGCGTTCAGCCACGATGTCATCAGTTAAGGGAATCGGATCGTCCTGACAGGACATGCTGCAATCAAGGTGGATTTTTTTGAATCCTGCCGCAACGTAGCTTTTAATCAAATCATCGGCATTGGCCATTGCCTGAGCGGCTGGCAGGTTTTGCCAGCGGTTTGGCCCCAGATGGTCACCACCCAGAATCAACGCATCCTGCGGGAAATTCAACGAGTCGGCGAGCTGACAAACAAAGCCGCGAAAATCGGCGGGCGTCATTCCGGTATAACCGCCGAACTGGTCTACCTGATTGGAGGTTGCTTCAATCAGTAACGGCGTTTGGTTTGCACTGGCGTAGCGGATTGCAGCTTCCAGCACCAGCGGATGTGCGGAACAAACGGCATAAATTGCATTTGTTTTGCCCGCTTTGTGCTGTCTCACCATTTCTGTTAGATGTTTCACTTTCCTCTCCAGTTCAGATTATTGCGATATTAATCTTTCGTTTTGTTTCAGTTGATACTGCGTCATGGTGAGATAAAAATAAAACGAAAGATAATAGTTTTCTGATCTGATTCACAAAAGAAACATAATGAAAGTCACTGAAACGAGAGTAGCTTGCGTCAATGGGCAAGGTGGGCTTGCATTTGCTTAATAGAAAGGCGTTAATAGGCAAAACGAAATGAAACGAAAGTTTTACGAAAGGACTTACTATGAGTAATACCGACGCTTCAGGTGAGAAGCGAGTGACAGGCACCAGCGAGCGACGAGAACAGATCATTCAGCGTCTGCGACAGCAAGGGAGTGTGCAGGTTAACGATCTGTCGGCATTGTATGGCGTATCTACCGTGACGATCCGCAACGATCTGGCGTTTCTGGAAAAGCAGGGGATCGCTGTGCGTGCCTATGGTGGCGCGTTGATCTGCGATAGCACGACGCCGTCAGTCGAGCCATCAGTGGAAGATAAAAGCGCACTGAACACCGCGATGAAACGCAGCGTTGCGAAAGCTGCCGTTGAGTTGATTCAGCCAGGTCATCGGGTGATCCTCGATTCCGGGACCACCACTTTTGAGATTGCTCGTCTGATGCGCAAGCACACTGACGTAATTGCGATGACCAACGGTATGAACGTGGCTAATGCTTTGCTGGAAGCGGAAGGCGTTGAGCTGCTGATGACCGGCGGGCATTTGCGCCGTCAGTCGCAATCTTTTTACGGCGATCAGGCTGAACAATCGCTGCAAAATTACCACTTCGATATGCTGTTTCTTGGTGTAGATGCGATCGATCTGGAGCGCGGCGTCAGCACGCATAATGAAGATGAAGCCCGTTTAAACCGCCGGATGTGCGAAGTTGCGGAACGGATCATCGTAGTCACCGATTCCAGTAAGTTCAATCGTTCCAGTTTACATAAGATCATTGATACTCAACGTATCGACATGATCATTGTTGATGAAGGCATTCCTGCGGATAGTCTGGAAGGACTGCGAAAGGCTGGGGTTGAAGTGATTCTGGTCGGGGAGTGAGAAAGGGTGCCCGCTGGTCAACACGAATACGTTCGGCGGGCATTGTGAACACCATCAATGGTTTTCTTCTGTCTCTTGGGTGAGGCTTTCCCAGTCGGCAGGAGGATGTCCTCTTTTTAACATTTTACTGAATACGGTATAGGCATCTGTTTTTTTACCGTAGGTGCGCAGCGTGTTTTCATCGTTCATCCATCCCAGAATGATGACTTTCTCTTTTTCACTGTAACGAAAGAAGAGACGATAGCGACCAGCACCAAATTTTACCCGTGACCAGTCTTTATTTTTCCCAGAGCCTAACGACTTGCCATGACGGAATGCCGGTGATGATGGATTGACCGTGATATGCTCCTCAATCACTTTATGGACCACCGCCAATAACTTTGTGGCAGCTTTTCTCTGATAATTTTCAGGATCTTTTCCCTTTAATGCCTCGACTTCGGCAACTAAAGCATCGTAGGTTTCCTGAAAACAGGGATGAGCATATAGCGCCCAACCATTAACCCTTTGTGGAAAATCCATTATTCGTCGTCGCCAATCTCATCATCAATGTTGACGTCCATGCCAGCGACAAGTTTCTTTCCTTGTTGAATGTTGAATGGACGAGTTTTTTGCGGGTTGTTCTGGATATCTGCATCCAGAAAACGCAAAAATGCATTCATAGTATGATCCTCCTGTTCATCTCCCAGTCGGCACATAAAGACTTGCCCACCAGGCAGAATTTCGTAATGAATGCTGTCCTGGCCTGGCTTCAGTTTTAAGGCCTCACGCACTGGCGCGGGGATAGTTGTTTGTCCGCGTATCGTGACCTTTGATTCAGTGGTCAGTACAGCGTGAGAGCGAGCATTAGCGGGCATGATTCACTGTCCTTTTACAGCCTGTTTTCTTCTCAAATTATAAGCTTGAACTAAGGTAATGCAAATGCATTATTAATGGACGTGGGGGCTTTAAACAATAAAAACATGGCACTAAGGCCATGTTTTGCGAGGGACGTTCCAAAAGAAATCAGGTCACCGGTGCCGGGTTAAACACTGCCAGCTGGTTATGCAGCCCCCATTGATCCGAGAAGGTTTTCTTCTTCCCGCTGGCGACGTCGAGAATAAAGTGGAACAACTTCCAGCCCACCTCTTCAATGGTTTCTTCGCCGGTGGCGATAGTGCCCGCGTTAATATCCATTAAATCAAACCAGCGGTTCGCCAGCTCGGTGCGGGTCGCCATTTTAATGACGGGTACCGCCATCAGGCCGTACGGCGTACCACGACCGGTCGTAAACACTTGCACGGTGATACCCGAAGCCACCTGTTGCGTGCCACAGACAAAATCGCTGGCTGGCGTCGCGGCGTAAATTAATCCGCGTTTAGTCGGGCGTTGACCGGGCGACAGCACTTCAACAATTGCGCTTTTACCCGATTTAGCAATGGAGCCGAGTGCCTTCTCTACCACGTTTGCCAGACCGCCTTTCTTGTTGCCCGGCGAAGGGTTGGCGCTGCGGTCGGTTTTTCCCATATTGAGATAGTTATCGTACCACTCCATCTCCTCCAGCAGCCGTTTGCCGACCTCTTCGTTCACTGCGCGTGGTGTCAGCAGATGGATCGCGTCACGCACTTCCGTGACTTCTGAGAACATCACCGTTGCGCCGCAGCGCACCAGTAGATCAGAAGCATAGCCAACCGCCGGGTTTGCCGTTACGCCAGAAAAGGCATCGCTGCCACCGCACTGCATGCCGACAACCAGTTCTGAAGCCGGACAGGTTTCTCGCTGACGTTGATTCAGTTTTTGTAGATGGCGTTCGGCGACCTGCAAAATATCCTCGACCATGGACTGAAAACCGACATGCTTTTCATCCTGCAAACTGACAATGCTGGCGCTTTCTACTGGAATAGCTTGCACATCATCCGTTCCAGTCAGCAGGCGCTCAGGCTGCAACTTTTCACAACCCAGGCCAATCACCATTACTTCGCCGCCAAAGTTAGGATTCAGCGAAATATTGTGAATGGTACGGATAGGTACAACTGCCGCCGGTGCGTTAATCGCCACGCCACAACCGTACAAATGATTCAGCCCCACCACGCCATCGACGTTCGGGTATTTCGGTAGCAGATCGCGTTCAATGATTTTTACTACATAGTCCACCACGCCTGCCACACAGTGGACGCTGGTGGTGATGCCGAGCAGGTTTTTGGTGCCCACGCTGCCATCGGCATTGCGATAGCCCTCAAAGGTGTATCCTTCCAGCGGCGGTAAGGGTTCCGGGACTTTGGTTGCCAGTGGCAGCGTGTGTAACGGCGGCGCTTCCGGTAGTACAACCATTGATTCGTCGATCCAGCTTCCGCGTGGGATTGCACGCACGGCGTAACCAATCACTTCGCCATAACGAATAATTTCACCATTAGCCGGAATGTCCAGCAATGCGACTTTATGCCCCTGGGGAATATGTTCAATTAATTCCAGCTCATCCGGAAAACGCGTTCCTGCTTTCAGGCCATTATCATTAACAATAATTGCCACATTATCTGTGTCGTGAACTTTTATATAAAACGCAGTTGGCGTTTCTTGTCTGATTTCGATGTTGGCCATTGTACTATATTCTCCAGCCAGGGGTTATTAAAATGAGGACCTGGTCTCATTTAAAAATAAATGACTTCATTGGGTGAAATAAGAATGTCAGGAGTTTAAACGCAGAAATGTGATCAATGTCAATCATTTCAGGGATTGCAGTGCCGCCCGGCAAGGTAAAGCGCAAATCTGTGCTTTAGCGCGCAACCTTATGTGCATATGCTCAAAATAATATTTAAATAGCATTAATTAAATTAGCATTTGCACAATGATTATTATTCTCGCGCTGCTTATACTAATTCCCGAGTTCATTGCCGTTACGGCATAAATGAAACTCATAAATAACACCTTCCCCATAATAATAAAAATCAGCATAAGTACCCGAGGTAAATAAAATGATTCTGGACACCGTTGACGAAAAAAAGAAAGGCGTGCATACCCGCTATTTAATATTACTGATTATTTTTATTGTTACCGCCGTTAACTACGCCGATCGTGCAACGCTGTCTATTGCTGGTACCGAAGTGGCAAAAGAGTTGCAGTTAAGTGCGGTTTCGATGGGTTACATCTTTTCTGCTTTTGGCTGGGCCTACTTGCTGATGCAAATCCCCGGCGGCTGGCTGCTTGATAAGTTTGGCTCGAAAAAAGTTTATACCTATAGCCTCTTTTTCTGGTCGCTATTCACTTTCCTGCAAGGCTTTGTTGATATGTTCCCGCTGGCCTGGGCAGGGATCTCCATGTTCTTTATGCGCTTTATGCTCGGCTTCTCGGAAGCGCCATCATTCCCGGCGAACGCCCGTATTGTCGCCGCCTGGTTCCCGACGAAAGAACGTGGTACTGCCTCCGCCATCTTTAACTCGGCGCAATATTTCTCGCTGGCGCTCTTTTCGCCGCTGCTTGGCTGGCTGACTTTCGCCTGGGGCTGGGAGCACGTCTTTACCGTTATGGGGGTGATTGGTTTTGTGCTGACGGCGCTGTGGATCAAGTTGATTCATAACCCGACAGATCACCCACGTATGTCTGCGGAAGAGCTGAAGTTTATCTCTGAAAATGGCGCGGTGGTCGATATGGACCACAAAAAGCCGGGCAGTGCGGCAGCAAGCGGACCCAAACTGCATTACATCAAGCAATTGCTCTCTAACCGCATGATGCTGGGCGTATTTTTCGGACAATATTTTATCAACACCATCACCTGGTTCTTCCTCACCTGGTTCCCGATTTATCTGGTGCAGGAAAAAGGCATGTCGATTCTGAAAGTGGGTCTGGTCGCCTCGATTCCAGCACTGTGTGGTTTTGCGGGCGGCGTGCTGGGAGGTGTCTTCTCGGATTATCTGATCAAACGCGGTTTATCCCTGACCCTGGCACGTAAGCTACCGATTGTGCTGGGAATGTTGCTGGCTTC
>ERZ791895.1057-NODE-1057-length-12671-cov-4.399731_pt1 | contig 12671 bp, 9 predicted proteins | sample MGYA00510153_ERZ791895 | MGnify/ENA primary metagenome ERZ791895 (study PRJEB30046, sample SAMN00792064) | human gut metagenome | study: EMG produced TPA metagenomics assembly of the A metagenome-wide association study of gut microbiota in type 2... | reverse complement strand
GGCTGCGGCTGCGGCCAGTCCATCAAGCCGTTGGGCGGCATCGATTTCGGCGAACCCGTGCTCAACACGTATCCGGTCAATGAAAACGTGACCCTGCTGCGCGCGGACGGCGGCCAGGTACAGCTCGCGACCAACGATTATGGCAAGGGCCGCGGCGTGTACATCTCCGGCCTGCCCTATTCGGCGGCCAACGCCCGACTGCTGGAACGCGTGCTGTTCTACGCTTCCCACAACGAAGACAAGTATGCGGCCTGGAGCTCGTCCAATCCGGAATGCGAAGTGGCACACTTCCCCGAGCAAGGGCTGTATTGCGTAATCAACAACACCGATCAGCCGCAGAGGACCACGGTGACTTTGGCCGACGGCACCACCGAGGACTTCGACCTGCCTGACAGCGGTATCGCCTGGCGTGAAGCCTGATCCCACGTTTTGGAGAACGGACCCATCATGACTGAAAGCAATGAAGTTTTATTCGGCATCGCCTCGCATTTTGCGCTGGAAGGTGCCGTGACCGGTATCGAACCTTACGGAGACGGCCACATCAACACCACCTATCTGGTGACCACGGACGGCCCCCGCTACATCCTCCAGCAGATGAACACCAGCATCTTCCCCGATACGGTGAATCTGATGCGCAATGTCGAACTGGTCACCTCCACTCTCAAGGCTCAGGGCAAAGAGACGCTGGACATTGTGCCCACCACCTCAGGCGCCACCTGGGCCGAGATCGATGGCGGCGCATGGCGCGTCTACAAGTTCATCGAACACACCGTGTCCTACAACCTCGTGCCGAACCCGGACGTGTTCCGCGAAGCCGGCAGCGCATTCGGCGACTTCCAGAACTTCCTGTCCGAATTCGACGCCAGCCAGCTGACCGAAACCATCGCCCACTTCCACGACACCCCGCATCGTTTCGAGGACTTCAAGGCCGCCCTCGCCGCGGACAAGCTCGGCCGCGCCGCCGCATGCCAGCCGGAAATCGACTTCTATCTGAGTCACGCCGACCAGTATGCCGTCGTGATGGATGGGCTCAGGGACGGTTCGATTCCGCTGCGCGTGACCCACAATGACACCAAGCTCAACAACATCCTCATGGACGCCACCACCGGCAAGGCGCGTGCGATCATCGATCTCGACACCATCATGCCCGGCTCCATGCTGTTCGACTTCGGCGATTCCATACGCTTTGGTGCGTCCACTGCTCTGGAAGACGAAAAGGACCTCAGCAAGGTGCATTTCAGCACCGAGCTGTTCCGCGCCTACACGGAAGGCTTCGTGGGCGAACTACGCGGCAGCATCACCGCGCGCGAGGCCGAACTGCTGCCGTTCAGCGGCAACCTGCTCACCATGGAATGCGGCATGCGCTTTCTCGCCGACTACTTGGAAGGCGATATCTACTTTGCCACCAAGTACCCCGAGCATAATCTGGTGCGCACCCGCACCCAGATCAAACTCGTGCAGGAGATGGAGCAGAAGGCCAGCGAAACCCGCGCCATCGTAGCCGACATCATGGAGGCTGCCAGGTGAGCCGTCAGCCGAACCATACCCGAACCAGCATGATGGAGGCAGAGCAATGAACGATCAGCTGACCGAGGTATACGCCAGCATCGACGCCCTGATCGATTATGCCTTGGCCCATCTTGACCTTGACCCACGCAACGCAGACTGGACCCGCAACCAAATCTTCGCCCTCTTCCGCCTAGATTCCTACCCCGGACCCAAAACCACAACGTCGGCGGCGTCAGTGTCAGACGTAGTCCAAGACATTGTTGGCAGCCGAAGCCAGGCCCCCTATGGCGAAAAGACCCCCGACCCCCTGCTCGCCGCCTTCCGCGCCGCCGCCACAACCGCCGGCCTTTTCAAGCCGGAGGAAGGCCCGGCCTACGCCGACACCATCATGGGCATCCTCTCCGCCAACCCCGCTGATCTCGACGACCGATTCCTGCTCGTCGAGCACCGGGATGGCGGCATGGCCGCCATGCAATGGTTCTACGACTACTGTGTGGCCAACAATTATGTCAAGCGTGCCCAGCTCGACCGGAACCCGCGCTTCGACTCGCACGGGCTGACGGTGACCATCAACCTCGCCAAACCCGAATTCAAGAACATGAAGAAGGCGGCGGCCGGCAACGCCGTGGCCGGCGGCTACCCGAAGTGCACGATCTGCCATGAGAACGAGGGCTTCGCCGGACGTGACAAGCGCACGCTGCGCACCTTGCCGGTCACGCTCGGCGGCGAGTCATGGTTCTGGCAGTTCTCGCCCTACGGCTACTTCGACCAGCACGGCATCTGCGTGAACACCGACCACACGCCGATGCATGTGGACCGCGACACCTTCGGCCATCTGCTCGACTTCGTGGACCGTTTCCCCGGATACTTCCTCGGATGCAACGCCGCGCTGCCTCGCATCGGCGGCTCGGTGCTCGCCCATGACCATTACCAGGGCGGCGGCGAACTGCTGCCGATGCACAAGGCCGCCACTTGGGCCGCCTTCACACTTGCCGACTATCCGGACGCCGTGGTTGAAATCCTTGACTGGCCCGGCACCGCCGTGCGCGTGGTGTCGAAGAGTCGCCAGAGCATCATCGACGTATCCGACATCATCCGCGAGGCATGGGTCGGTTATGACGACGCGGCGAACGGCATCGCCAGCCATGACGCGGATGGCAACCGCCAATCCGCCCTCTCGCCCAGCGCGATCATCACCGAACGCGGCTATGAGATGAGTCTCATCTTCCGCAACAATGCGATCAGCGACGAGTACCCGGAAGGTATTTTCCATGCACACCCCGAATACTGGCCGGTCAAGCAGGAGCCGATCGGACTGATCGAGGCCCAAGGCTTGTTCATTCTGCCCGGACGGCTCGTCGACCAGCTCGGCATTGTCGAAGAGGCGCTCGCCGAAGGCCGCGATTTGCCCGATGAAGTCAGCGAATTCAGTCTCGAATGGGGCGAACTCGCTGAAACGTTGGCCGGAAACCACGACCGCGAGGCCATCCGCCAAGCCGTACACGACGAGCTCGGCAGCGTCTGCTACCGCATCCTCGGCAACACGGCCGTCTTCAAGCAGAAAGCCACCACGCAAACATTCCTCGAAAGCCTTGGTTTTGCCGCTAGGTGAAACAGGTCAAGTGAAGTAAGCTCAATACTGAAGGAAAAACCGAAGGCAAGTCCTTCCAAAGGAGGGAATATGACTACTGTTCTGGTTACGGGCGGTGCTGGATTCATCGCCACCCACACCGACATCGAACTGCTCAACAAGGGCTACGACGTTATTTCCGTAGATAACTACGGCAACTCGTCGCCCGTGGCGCTTGAGCGCGTCGAGCAAATCACCGGCAAGCCGGTCAAGCGTTATGACGGCGACGTGCGCGATGAGGCGCTCATGGAACGCGTCTTCGCTGAAAACAACATCGACTGGGTCATCCACTTCGCCGGTCTCAAGGCCGTGGGCGAGTCCGTGGCCAAGCCGATAGAATACTACGACAACAACCTGTACTCCACGCTTGTGCTGCTCAAGGTGATGAAGAAGCACAACGTCAAGAAGATCATCTTCTCATCCTCCGCCACCGTGTACGGCACGCCGAAGGAACTGCCGATCACCGAGGAGACGCCGACCGGCGGCACCACCAACCCGTACGGCACCTCCAAGCTGTTCCAGGAGCAGATTCTGCGCGACGTGCATGTGGCCGATCCGTCCTGGACCATCGTGCTGCTGCGCTACTTCAACCCGGTCGGCGCGCACGAGTCCGGCCTGCTGGGCGAAGACCCGAAGGGTATTCCGGCGAACCTCACCCCGTACGTGGCCAAGGTCGCGGTCGGCGAGCTCAAGGAAGTCCAGGTCTACGGCGACGACTACGACACGCCCGACGGCACTGGTGTGCGTGACTACATCCACGTGGTCGACCTGGCCAAGGGCCACGTGGCCGTCATTGACCACATCGACAAGGAAGGCGTGTTCGTCTACAACCTGGGTACTGGCCACGGCTACTCCGTGCTTGAGGTTATCAAGGCTTACGAGAAGGCTGCCGGTCATCCGATTCCGTACGCGATCAAGCCGCGTCGCCCCGGTGACATCGCCGCCTGCTACGCCGACGCTTCCAAGGCGGAGAAGGAGCTTGGCTGGAAGGCCGAGCTGACCATCGACGACATGGCCGCCTCCTCCCTCAACTGGCAGACCAAGAACCCCAACGGTTTCCGCGACGCGGAGTGATATGAGCAGATGAGCTCCCTCTGATGAGGGAGCTCATCTGTCGTTCATCACACGATGCGCCTATCGGCGGCCCAGCGGGTGAGCTCGGTGCGATTCGAAAGCTGAAGCTTTCGCAGCACCGAGCTCACGTGCGTTTCGACCGTCTTGATCGAAATGAACAGTTCGGCCGCCACCTCTTTATATGTGTAACCACGCGCGATCAGCCGCATGACCTCCTGCTCGCGGGCGGACAGCCGGTCCAGCTCCTCATCATGAGCCCGTGCCGCACCATCAGCGCCGCCATCAGACCCCGCCGCCGGCACACCCTGGAAGGTCGAAAGTACAAAACCGGCCAGTTTTGGCGAGAACACGGCATAGCCCTCATGCACCTGCTTGATGGATGAAATCAAATCAGCGCCGGTAATCGTCTTGGTTACATAGCCCTGGGCGCCGGCGCGAATCACCGACCCCACATCCTGCGGCGCATCCGAAACCGACAATGCCAGAAACACGGTAGTGGGGGAGTAGGGCCGCGATTTGGCGAGGATCTCGGCACCGCCGCCACCCTCGCCGCCGGGCACATGCACATCCAGCAACACCACCTGCGGCTTGGTCTGTGCGATCATCGCCACCGAACCGGGCACGTCCGCCGCTTGGCCGACGATATCGAAGGAATCGCGCAACGTGGCGATTACGCCCGCACGGAACATCTCATGGTCATCGACCATGGCCACACGAATCTTGGCTGTCTCGTTCTCGCTCATCGATGTTCTCCCTGCGCCGCTTTCAGCGCGATCGGCATATGCATTCTGACCTCGGTGCCCCAGCCGGCCCTGGACACTATCTCCACTGTACCGCCGCGCCGTTTGATGCGGCCGATAATCGATTCGCGGATGCCCAGCCGGTCGGGCGGAATGGCGTCCATATCGAAGCCTTCGCCATGGTCGCGCACGAACACTTCAACCATCGTGTCGCTGGCCTCGCAATACAAAGACACCGGCTCGCCGCCATGCGTGACCGCATTGACCAACGCCTGACGGGTGGCGTCCAGCAGCGCATCGGTCTGGGCGCTCGGCCGCGCGTCGCCCACGGTGACCACCTCAATCGGCTTGCCGTGCTCGTCCTCCACCTCGGCGGCGATCTGCTTCAATCCGGCTCCCACCGAACGATCCGATGTGGAACGTTCCTGATACAGCCATTCGCGCAGCTCGCGCTCTTGGCTACGCGCCAGGGCGAATACGGTGGTCGGTTCCTCGGAGTTCAGCTGAATCAGCGCCAACGTTTGCAGCACGCCATCATGCAGATGGGCGGTCATGTCCGCGCGCTCCTCTTCGCGCTCCTTCAATGCCTGCTCGTGGGTGAGTCGTTGCAGCATCGCGTTCGCCCACGGCATCACCGCCACCACGATACCGACGATCATCACGAATCCGCTGGCAACAATGCGTCGAGGAGAGGTGCCCCACCCAGGAATGCTGACATTATGCACATACAATGCCCATCCCATGAAAATCAGTGCGATGCCGCCCAACATAGACAACAGCTGCGTGCCTCGCGGACTAAGATTCATCCATGCCAGTGCGATGCCGCCCAACCCTACCAGCAGCGGAAACACAATCTGGACATCCGCACCGGTGCTGGTGAGCAACAGTCCAGTGGCCATCAACGCGAAACCGGCCAATGCCACGACGGCCGGTTTCGGAGCACGTTGGATGGCCTCGGACAATGATTCCGGTGCGGCAGCCGATTCGTCGTCATGAGCGGCAAGTGGCTGATTGCCTCGCGCAAGCGGCGCCTGATTAACGGGCACTGTGCGAGCCGCAGCCGCCACCGGGTCTCCGGCAGGCATGAACACCCACAGGAATACATAAGCGATGATGCCTGCGCCGTAGAGGACGGTCAGTGCGATGAACGCAATCCGAACCCATGCCACGCCGATGCCCAAGTGCAGGGCGATGCCCTTGCACACGCCGGTGAGCCAACGGTCCTGCCGGGGGCGCATCAACGGCATGCGCGCGGGCAGCAATGGTTCGGGAGATGACGTCATACTCCTATTGTGCCGCGCTCAGGGCGTTGCGGCCGGGGTTTTACCCGGTGTTCAGGGAACAATCAGGGTGTTCCCCGAGCGTTGTGGCAGTGGTCGGGCGGTGTAATGGAATCATGAGCAATCCAAACGCGAATCCATATCAGCCACAGCCGCAGCCTGGTCCGCAAAAAAACAAGACATCGCGACGCTTCTTCACTTGGGTGCGATCCAGTGGACTGGTTCGCGGCGACGACCGGTGGATCGGCGGCGTATGCAGCGGCATCGCTTTACGGCTTGGCTGGAGCCCCACATTAGTACGTGCGTTGGTGATTGTATGTACATTGTTCTTCGGTTTTGGCGCAGCTCTGTACGCACTCGGCTGGTTTCTGATGCCGGATGTACGCGATGGGCACATCTTGGCCGAGGACCTCATTGCCGGCCAATGGGACTGGAATTGTCTGGGATGCTTCCTGTTCCTCGCCGTGGCAATCGTGATTCCAGGTGCGGGGTGGGGTTGTATTGCGCTCGCCGCCTTAGCGCTATGGCTGTTGGCCAAAAGCGGCATTCGCCAGCAGGAAGGGTACGGATTCGGGGCATCTGCGCCGCGACCGGTTTCACAGCCTGTCTCATATCCAGCCGCGCAACCAGTACCTCAATCTCCTTTGTATTCAGCTCCGCAACCTTTTCCACAACCTGTTTCACAACCTGTTTCACAAACCGCGCCTAGTGTTTCACAGCCTGTTTCACAGCCTGTCTATCAGTCGATGCCCAGCGTGATGCCGGGTACTGTGCCCGGCGCGATGCCCGGCACAGTACCCAACGGGCCGTTTGCCCCCGACCGTATGAATGCGACGGCCTATGCCCCTACCGAGTCCAAGCGCCGCAAGCCGGCGGGCCCAATCGTGGTCTTGAGCATACTGGGCCTTACCTTCCTCTCCTTTGCCGGTCTGATGGGACTGATTTGGGTAAACGACATGGGCATTATCGGCATTATGCGTCTGGGCACCATCTGGATTGCCGCAGTATGCATAGTGATGGGGCTGGTGGTCATCATTCTCGGATTCAGAGGACGGCGTACCGGTGGTCTGATTCCTCTCGGACTGGTTGCCGGTGGATGCGCGCTCTGCATGACCATCGTTTCAGGCACGTATGGCGTGTACTACCGTGATCTTGGTGCCAGCGGCATCAATACTGTTGTTTCACTGAGCCAATCTGTCAGTGCGAGAAACAGCGACGGCATGAACGATGTGCAAAAGGATGGCATCTTCGTTGCCGATGCCAGCGATGCCACGTTTGAAACATTGCAGCAAGGTGTGGCGTTCAGCGGTGAAAACTACAACACCGATCAGGCAATCATTGATTGGTCCGATTGGGACAAGACACATGGACCGCACACGGTGAAGATGCTGGATGGCAAAACTTCCATCAGTAATTGCCCGGTCGGTACCATCACCATAGCCGCAACACAGGCGCAAGTGCATATCGTTCTGCCGGATTCCTGCACTTACGCCTTCGGCACCGCCGACTCCTACTACTCCACTTCGAGTGACGTTGGCGGCAAATACGAGATGGTATACAACAACTACATGGGTCCAAGCTTTGTTTTCTTCGAAGCTGAAAGTGCCACCAATGGGCCTGATCACGAATGGTTGTATAAGGAATCCGCCATGCCGGACAACGGCCCAGAATTAAAAATCAATATTCCCTATGTGGTGGTGGAAGCACGTGTCAACGTGGTGTACGCCTCCGATTGGGAAGGCTCTACGTTCCAGCCGCTTGCCGATATATACGACGGCAACAGTACAAGCAAGAACACAACCGAACAATCGGAATGATCAAGCCGTTGCAACTAGGAGATGGAATCATGACTGATGAAACCAAGGAATTCGCCTCCATCGAGGATGCGACACCGACCACGGCCATACCTTCCGAAACCGACGCGACCACCGCGACCACAACCATGGTGACCGTCGATGACCGAACCGATACCACGGTGCTGCCATCCGCAGCGGATGATGACGAAACGGCTGTGCTGCCCGTCCCCGACAATCATGCGGATGCGTCGGTCTCGGATGTGGATACGCAGGCAACAGCTGCCTCTCCATCGCCCATCGAACCAACCACAGATCGGATTGCCCTGGAAACAGTTGCCGATGCCGTGGAGGGAGATGGTGGGCCGATTCCATCTGCCGATGATGTGCCGATGTACGCAGCATCTTCAGCACGACCTCCCTATGGGCAGTCTCAGACCGCCGGCAAACCATGCCAGCCTGGGGGGAGCGCCAAGAACGTCCAGAGCGCCAAGAACGTCCAGAATGCTAAGGATGTCAAGAGTGCCAAGAACATCCAGAAACAGAGCACCAGCGCGCCTACTGTGGTATTCGGACTATTAGGCGTGATTATCGGCGTGATCGCGCTGGTTTTCGGGTACATATCTCCGGATCGGATGATTTCGTTGTTCTCGCCGAATCCGCAATTGCTGACGGCTATTATTTGCGCCGTAGTGGGACTGATTCTGGTAATAGTGGCCGTTGTATGGGCCATAGTCGGTGCCGGCAAGAAGAGAAAATAGCGTTACAAACCATTGCATTACGGTCCCAGTAGAAGCACATTATGACGGGAGCCGACCGATAAGAGCCGACCGTTCTATGCTGATGGGGGGAGGCATAGTAACTATGAAGCGGATTTCGGTGCGGCGGGTAGCGAGCGTCATCGTCACCGCGATGGCGATGACGCTGGTATTCGCCACACTTGGCTGGGCGATGATGCCGCAATGGAACACACGGCCCTACACCAAGCACATCGTTATCGCTTCTGCCGACACCACCATCACCCCTGCCCATGCGAACATTCCCCACGAGGGGCGATATCGTACGCGTGAAACCCGACTATCCATCAAGACCGGCGACGGCGTCACGCTACCCGCCGTACTACGTGAACCGGTCGACGCTCCCGGGCCACGCCCGGCTTGTCTGTTCATTCACGGGTCCGGTACCAGCGGTGCCGAGGATTTCGGCGATATCGCCAACGCCATGGCCTCTGCCGGCATCGTGACCTTGGTGCCGGCCAAGCGCAACGACAACTACACCGTGCTGCATCGCGACTACCCGCGTTTTGCTCGCGAATACGGGCGTTCGCTCGACGTGCTGCGTGGCATAAGCGGCGTGGACCCCGCCAAAACCGGCATCTACGCCGAATCCGAAGGCACCTGGATCGCCACGATTCTAACCTCGAAACGGCAAGACATTGCCTTTGCCATACTTACATCCGCACCGGTGTTCAATGGACGTGAGCAAATGGCCATGGCTGTCAGCGCCTATACGCATGAGGCCGGCGCGCCCAAGCCCGTGGTCAAAGACATGGCCAAATTGATGTCGCTGGACTACGCGCCATTCGATCTGGCCTATGCCGACTTTGATGCCGACCGGTATCTGAAATCCCTCACCATGCCGGTGCTGGTGAACTACGGCACCTACGATACGGCCATGCCCATCGAACAGGGGGCGCAGCGGATCATCGCCACGGCCAACAAGTCCGGCAACGAGAACGTCACCGTACGCTATTTCGCCGGCAACCATCAGATGCGGGCTGGTGAGGGCTTATTCACCCCGAACCTGCCATTGGCCGAAGGCTATACGCAAGCGCTGGAAAATTGGGTGAACGGTGTGACTGCCGGAACCAAAGCCGATGGATGGGCAACGCCCCAAGTCGCCGGTGCGACACCTCACCAGCGCTTCGCCGCGCCGCAACGTACCAGATCCGGTATCGTCGGCTCGCTCGGCGTGCTGGCCGGTCTGATGGTGGCAGGGCCCGTGCTGATCGTGATGGCGGCGATATTAGGTATTGGCTTGACTGTGTTTTCTTGGCTACAGACGTTGCTGGCCGGGCGACGTAGTGTGGCGACTGTGCGGGCCATGCATGCGACGCCGAGTGGGCTGGGAGCCGCCCAACAGCGTACGTTGCACGGCATTGCCGGCTTATCTGCCGGTATCGGCACAGCGGTAATGGTGATTACTGGGCTGTTGTACGGCTATATGAGCGCCGTAGGCGTATCGGCTGTATTGGTTATGCCTCAACCGCAGTTGTTTGCCGTCGGATGGGTGGTGCTGCGAATAGCGACCATGCTGTTGGTGGTGCTGTTTGCTTGGGAAATGGAACGTGTCTGGTATTGCCGCGCCGATATCGTCGGTGTGCGGCGCGTCATATGCGTGATGGTAGCGCTCGGCACTCTCGCCACACTGATGACACTGGCATTTTGGGGCCTATTCTCGCTGTAATTCTGCCGATGTGCGCTGGTAAATGGGGCCTGGCGGGCAGGCTGCGTTGGTGGTCTGGGTGTGGGGCGATCGGCAGATTGCGTTGGCCTGGGTATGGCCGGCCGACGTACATCAGTCGGGGTGTCCGATACACAGTGAATGGCTGAGTATTACGCTTGGGAGGCTTCGGCCTCCTCTAAGGTGTCGAAACCGCCGAGCTGGACTGTGTGCAACAAGGTTTCCTCAGTGATATTGCGTTGCGGGCTGGCTGCGGCGCGCTCGCCAATCATCGCTTCGTAACGTTCGAAGGTCTGGTCGGAATACGTACCAAGCTCGCCGCGCAGATAGGTTTCGAATGAGGTGGCAGATGGTGTGTCTTCGGTGGTGGTGAGTGCGCGCATCGCCTCGCCGAGCTTGGGGTAGCGCTCGCGGAAATCCTTGGCCCAGGCGACCTGCTGGGCGATGACCTGTTCCTGACGGGCCGCGCGCTCTTCAGAGAGACGCGGAATATACGGCTCTATGTTCTTCGTGAAATTTTCCGGTGCGGTGGAGGCCATCATGCGGCCGTATTTTTCGGTTACGAGGTTGCGGCCCACGTGGTCGGCCGCGTCAAGATCAGCGGCATAGCTGGTGAGTAATGGCCGCTCCCATGTGAGGAACTGGGCCAACCGCATCTGGTGGAACACCGGCCAGTTGCCTTGGCATGCCGCGCGTCCACCCTCATTGTTGGTGCGCTGGAACTGATCCCATTCATGACGCACAATAGCCTCGCGCAGTTCATCATCAGTCAGTTCGTTGGTCATCGACGTTCCTTTCACTGATACCTCCCTCTGATGAGGGAGGTGGCACGGCGAAGCCGTGGCAGAGGGAGCTTGAATCTACAAACTTTTAAGCACCGGATCATCAGAGGCGATGTGGTCCTCGACATACGGGCGCTGCCATTCGAGGAAGGTCTCGCCGGACGTGGTCAGGTGTTCGCGTTTGAGTTCCTTGACGATATCCACCGCAATCTGCTCCACAATATCGTTGATTTTCTCGATTGCTGGAGCCGCGCCCTTGCCGCCTTCGCCAAATCCGGCCCCGCCATAGCAGGCTGCCGAACTCAATCGCATCACGGTTTCCAACTGTTCGCCCACGTTCGGCAACAGCGCGAACATCGAGCCAGACAGCTTGCGCAATGCTGCGAACTGCCACTTGTAATACGGCATATAGCCCACCACCATCGGCACGTTAACCAGGAACACCAACGAGGCGGTGGCCTGCACGAACTCGTGGATGGACAGCCATGCGGCCGCGCCGTCGCCGCGCTTCAACGAACGCGGCAGATTATATTGACCGGCCTGGGCGATCATGCCGAGTCGCTTGGAGATCAGCGCGAGCCGCACATCGTCGGGCATGTTCTTGAACCCTTGGCGCGTCTTGGAAAACAGACCGGTGGGATCGGCGAACACCTCGCCATTGGTGGCGGCGGCCAAGGTCGATTCCTGAAGCATTAGCCACTCATGCGGCGCGGTCTGCGCCGGCGCAGTGTGATACCCGGTGATCGACTCAAAGAAGTCACCGATGCGGAACACGCCGTCACGGCGATTCGCGCCCTGTGCGCGCGGCGTGACGGGGGAGAGCGGTGCATCAATCGGAGTCGTCATCGCTTCCGCCACATCAGAGGACGCCGCGCCTGACTCGGCAGTGGCGGTATCGTGCGTAGCGGTGCCGGGGGTGGGTGCGTTTGCCGCATCGGGTATGACGGTGGAGCCTGCACCTGCGGCGGGGAATGCTCCGGAAGCATCGGACCTGGCATGCGCCTCGAACGTCACGCGGCCTTGCGCATCCACGCTGAACTTGCGCGGCAGTGCCTCGTAATCGACCTCAAGTTGCTCGCCGATCGCCGCGTAATCCTCATCCGTAAGCCACAGGCAGAAGCGCGGGCCGAAATCGTGGTCCTGCGAATACGCATCATCGAATCCGTAGCATTCCGAGCCATGACCCACCAGACCGGCGGCGATACGCCCGGCATACTGCGGATACTTCGCCGCAATCATCGGCTTGCCCATCTGCGTCCAGAACGCGCGGGCCAGCTTCAGTCCGGACACCGGGCATGCGGAAACGGCCTCGGCCGCGCCCGCAGAACCGGTCGACACCGAAACGGTGGATGGGGAAGATGCCGCGTTCGCACCGGTCTTGCCCTGTGCCGGGCTGTTCG
>ERZ791895.1042-NODE-1042-length-12835-cov-2.160955_pt1 | contig 12835 bp, 10 predicted proteins | sample MGYA00510153_ERZ791895 | MGnify/ENA primary metagenome ERZ791895 (study PRJEB30046, sample SAMN00792064) | human gut metagenome | study: EMG produced TPA metagenomics assembly of the A metagenome-wide association study of gut microbiota in type 2... | reverse complement strand
CTTTCGGTTCCAAAAGTGCCTACCTGTGTACAATAACACTGCACTGATACTTTCCCTGATAAAAGCGGTAACCGCCGCCCAGATTATAAACCTCATATCCCATCCGGTCATACCAGCCGCACACCAGAAGGCTTTCACTCCCCCGCGCACAGTAAAACAGAAGCGGACGTTCACCTGTAAGTGTCTGCCGGTTATCCTGAAGCCATAAAAATGGAATATTTTCCGCCTCGCAGAGGTGAGACACATTATATTCTTCCGGCGTCCGAAGGTCAATCAGCCGTCCCGTGTACCCTTGCTCCAGCCACGCGTCCAGATACCGCACCGGTATGGTCTGATACATCCGTCATCCCTCCTCATTTTATACAAAAACGGTTTCTGACAGAACCCGATTTCTTTTTTAACTCTATGTAATATTAATATATGCTTTGTCCGGCGGACAGGTGTCGGAGGAGATGCGGCAGCCTCTTCCATTGGCTAGAAAACGAACAAATGCCGGGAAACGGTGGATATTCCGCATTCCCGGCATTCACTATTTTTTCTCTTATCTGCCTGTCTCATCAGTCACAATCGCTGTAATCATCCTCTGTCTTGTCCTGATACTGGTTTTTAGAGCTATTCCTAGAACGGTTCTGGCTCTGGTTCTGCATGCGGTTCTGGCTCTGGTTGGAACCATAATTAGAGCTGTTCTTGGATGCATTTTTGGTGCTGTTTTTCTCAGCACTGTTATCATAGTTGCTGTAACTGTTTTTGCTTGACATAAGTCATTCCTCCTAAATTCCTGTCCTGTCAGGTTTTCTACGTGTCGGTTCCGGCTTCCTGTGAACAGCCGCTTAACCGTCACTTTCTTGTTACAGGTCTTAGTATGGAATTTTACTGCGAAAGTATGCAGGGTAATTCTTACTTTTTATGCCAGTAATATTTTTTTGTTTCATCGGACGCAATTTCCTATGAAATCAAAAAACATCTGCATCCAACCCTTTTTTCATGAAAAGGTTCAATGCAGATGTTTCGTAAATTCATTCTTAACCCAGCACGTTCACAATCTTAACCGGTGTGCGGTAGTTCCATGGGGAAGTCTTGATGCCGGTCCTCTCAGTTGAAGCATGTACCACTTTGCCGTCGCCGATATACATCGCTACATGGTTGATACCTCTTCCGCTTCCGTAGAAAATCAGGTCGCCCGGCTGCATCTGGTCAGCGCTGATTGCTGTACCCTGCTTGGACTGGGAACTTGAAGAACGGTTCAGGCTCACACCGGCACCGTGCTGCATCACATATTTCGTAAAACCAGAACAGTCAACCCCTGTGTGCGGGTCGCTGCCGCCAAATTTATAACGTCCACCTACAAACTGCAGTGCATAATTGACTAACTGCTCTCTGGTCGAGAGATTGCTCTGCTCTGCGACAAATGCATCTGCGACTGCAGCTGCTTCCTCTGCCTTGCTGAGCATAACGCTACTCTGAACCTTCAAATAGCCTTCCATCTCACCGGCCGCTACCTTGATCCAGCTGTCATCTGCCTTTCCAACTACGTCATAGGACTCGCCCTTTTCAGCCATCGCTACTACTTCTGAGTTTTCATCCTCATCCGCATAGATCGAAAGGTCTGCTGCCACGGTTGCCACCATGTCGCTCTCATAACCTGTAGACGGCCCCGCAAAAGCTGCCTGCGCGCTACCAATGGTCAGCATTGAGCACACGCATACCATACTGAAAAGTTTCTTTGTTCTATTTAAATTCATGCTTCAAAACTCCTTAATTAGATTTTGTGATTCCCGCAGATATTGCTGAAACAAAAGAATCGAGTCCCAATCGCTGTGGTGTTATCTATCGTTCGAAATGTTACATAATTATTAAATCTTGTTACATTGTTATTATATTTTCTTTTCTTTTCGTTGTCAAGGAAATGACGGATCTTTTATATTTATTTAAGATTTTAATTTCCGACAAAAAAGCGCAAAAATACAGGGAATTTCAACCATATTGGGACAAAATATTTTTGCCCCAGGCTGCCGAAATCCCCTGTATTTTCAAGTGTTTTTTATATCATCTCATATATAATGCAAATCACGATTCTGAAACATATTTCATAATTCTAAGATTCTGTCTCTGGCAAAATTTTATTTTCATTTTTCACCAGCCGTGTCCAGCGTAAACCAGAACTCCACACCGTTCTCATGGTTCTTCACACCGCACGCCTTATGGTGCATCTCCATGATCGCCTTGACGATCGAAAGCCCGATGCCGCTGCCGCCATATTCCCGCGTTCTCGCTTTATCTACCTTGTAAAACTTCGTCCAGAGGTTCGGAAGCGCTTCGTCCGGGATCGGATTTCCCGTGTTAAACACTTCCACGCAGACCTCTTTTCCATCGCGCCGGTGGTCAATCCGGATCTGAATCTTCTTCTCCCCGCCGCCCACATGATGAATCGCGTTCGTCAGATAATTGGTGATGACTTCCTCTATTTTAAATTCATCGCCCATGACGTAGACCGGTTCCTTCCCGTCAAAATCCACAGTCAGCTCATTCTGCTTAAGCAGCACACCGGAAGAAGAAATCACACTGGCAATCAGCTCCGTCAGGTCAAACCGCTCCACAGACAGCCGTTCTCCCCCAAATTCCAGCGCCGTCAAGGTCAGAAGCTGGCGCACCATCCGGTTCATTTTCCCAGCCTCGTCCATGATAACGCCGCAGTAATAATCGCGGTTCTCCTTGTCCTCCGCCATGCCCTCGACGAGTCCTTCCGCATAGCCCTGAATCAGCGCGATCGGCGTCTTTAACTCATGCGACACATTCGCAATGAACTCCTTCCGCATCTCATCGATCTGCACTTTCTCGTCAATATCCTTTTTAAGCTGTGCATTCGCCTCTTTCAGTTCCCCGATCGTTGTCTTGAGGCGCTCCGAAAGCACATTCATGCTGTTTCCAAGCGTATCAATTTCCTCCGTCGAGCGGCGGCTTGTCTCATAACGGGCATCAAAATCCAGGTTCGACATCTTTTCCGACAGCTCCGACAGCCGTTTGATCGGCATCGTAATGTGCCGGGTAATAAAATAAATCAGAATACTTCCCGCCAGAATTACCACGATTCCAACAAACATCAGAAACCGGTTTGAGATAGCCGCGCTCTCATGGATGCTCTCCATCGGCATCGTCATGATGAAAATGGTCGCATTATCCGAGAAAAATCCCCAGCTTTCCAGATAAAACGTCTTGCTGAGCGGGTCAAACGTCTTCTGAATCATGTAGTTGTCATATTCCCGCAATACATCCCGCTTCGCCCCCGCATGACCGACGATATAGCGCCGCACCCGGTCACGCATGACTTCCACATCCCGCGCCGAGGAGACGAGTGTCTGGTCACTCTCGCTGTCATATAAAAGCAGGGAAATATTCGACCGGTCACGCAGCTCGCGGATCACATTTGCCAGCCGGACACCGCCGCTCGAAGCTTCCTCCCCATCCAGTGCATCCGCCGATGCATCCGCCGAGTCATCCTCCAGCACCACCGTGTCACCTTCCGCATATTCACCCAGCGCATCCTGTGTCTCATCGCCAGCCCTATCACCGGTTCCATTTTTACCAGACTGAGCCGAACCGCCATCCGCACTGTCTATATCAGAACTTCCATCTTTCGACTTCTGGTACTCTTTCCAGCCCGAATTCAGCTCCGCCTGTGCGTCCTCCAGCGAACTCTCGCCATTCCGGACCTCATCCTGGATAATCGCGTCAATCGCCCGATATCCCTTTTCCAGCGTATGAATCTTATAATTCTGGTAATATCCGGACAGAAACCAGTTATTGATACACCAGATAAGCGCGATTGCAACCGTCATCAACCCGGCAAATATGATTGTAAATTTCCATCGGACCGAACGTTTCATTCGCTTACCTCAAATTTGTAGCCCATGCCCCAGATCGTCTTGATGTACTCGCCTTTCTCGCCCAGCTTACTCCGAAGCTTCTTCACGTGCGTATCGATCGTCCGCGCATCGCCGAAATAATCATAATTCCATACATTATTCAGAATTTTTTCTCTCGAAAGCGCAATTCCCTGATTCTCTGCAAAATATGTCATAAGCTCAAATTCCTTGTAGCTTAAATCCACCGGTTTTCCATCCACGCTGACCTGATGTGCCGTCTTATCAATGTGGATGCCGCCCACATCGATCACATCCTGGCTGCCGCCGTTGCTGCGGCGCAGGATCGCCTCCACACGTGCGACCAGGATCTTCGGACTGAACGGTTTGGAAATATACTCATCCACGCCCAGATTAAAGCCCTGCAGCTCGTCGCTCTCCTCGCCTCTCGCCGTCAGCATGATGATCGGCACCTGCGAATACTTGCGGATCGTCTTCACAACCTCCCAGCCGTCCATCTTCGGCATCATCACATCCAGAAGAATCAGCGCAATGTCCTTCTGCTGGAAAAACAGATCCACCGCCTCCTCGCCGTCCCCGGCTTCCAGCACCTGATACCCTTTAATCGAAAGGAAGTCCTTCACCAGCTTCCGCATCCTCGCCTCATCGTCCACGACCAGTATTTTAATCTTATCCATAAAATCTTCACCTCATTTATTTTACTCTGCCGTGTATGACAGAACCTCTTTCCACGCTGTCATATCCTGATTACATTCTCAATCTGTCTGTATTTTAGCAGATTCGGGTGGGAGATTCCATAGGTTCACAAAAGATTCATAGTTTCTAGCACATATAGAAAAGAGAGTCCTTTTCCATCCTCCTGGGCTCCCCAATGCAAGCAATTTATATATTCAGTTGCCAAGGACAAATGGAACTTTTTCATCTCACACGCAAAACAGGACTGTCCGACAAAATCCAGTATTTCCCTGCATTTCTCATCCAGCCCTATTTGCTTTCTATTTCACAGTCTTCTCAGGCTGTTCCATATCTTACATTTTATTCTTCGGTTTTCTCCGCCTCTTCGCTCTCAACCACGCCAATCGAAAGATCCTGCAGCTGTTTCGGATCAACCTGAGACGGTGCTTCCATCATCAGGCAGGAAGCATCTTTTACCTTCGGGAATGCGATGACGTCGCGGATGCTGTCTGCGCCGACCATCAGCATAACCATACGGTCCATACCGTAAGCCAGACCAGCGTGCGGCGGTACACCGTATTTGAATGCCTCTAACAGGAAGCCGAACTGCTCCTGTGCTTTCTCCTTCGTGAATCCAAGAACCTCAAACATCTTCTCCTGGATGTCTGCCTGATGGATACGGACAGAACCGCCGCCCATCTCGGTACCGTTCAGGACGATATCGTATGCTTTTGCACGTACCTTGCCCGGATCAGTATCGATCAGCGGAAGATCCTCTTCCATCGGCATGGTAAATGGATGGTGCATTGCCACATAACGGTTCTCTTCCTCAGAGTACTCAAGCAGCGGGAACTCAGTTACCCACAGGAACTTGAAGTCATCTTTCTTTAAGAGATCAAGCTGTCTTGCCAGCTCCAGACGCAGATTTCCAAGTACATCAAATACGACCTTATCCTTGTCAGCTGCGAACAGAAGCAGATCGCCCGGCTTACCGCCCATAGCAGCCACCAGTGCATCCAGCTCTTCCGGCTTCATGAACTTGGAGAAGGAGCACTTGTAGGTACCGTCCTCATGGATTGCCAGATATGCAAGACCTTTTGCACCAAAGCCTTTTGCGTACTCAACCAGCGCATCGATCTTCTTTCTCGGCATAGCGCCCTGTCCTTCTGCGTTGATACCGCGGACAGAGCCGCCATTTTCCAGTGCACTCTTAAATACAACAAACTCGCAGTCTTTTACTACATCCGATACGTTTTTCAGCTCCATGCCGAAACGCAGATCCGGCTTATCGGAACCGAAACGATCCATTGCCTCGCGCCAGGTCATACGCTGGATCGGAAGCTGCAGATCGTAATTGCAGATCTCCTTGAAGAGCTTCTTTAACAGACGCTCATTGACATCCAGAACGTCCTCAACGTCAACGAAGGAAAGCTCCATATCGATCTGGGTAAACTCAGGCTGACGATCGGCTCTTAAGTCCTCGTCACGATAGCAGCGTGCCAGCTGGAAGTAGCGGTCATATCCAGAACACATCAGAAGCTGTTTTAACAGCTGCGGAGACTGCGGCAGTGCATAGAAACTGCCCGGATGTACACGGCTCGGTACCAGGTAGTCTCTCGCGCCCTCCGGAGTACTTTTAATCAGAGTCGGAGTCTCAATCTCAAGGAAGCCTTCCTCTGCTAAGAATGCACGGGTCAGGATAGCCACGCGGCTTCGGGTCATCAGGTTTCTCTGGATATCCGGACGTCTCAGATCCAGGTAACGGTATTTCAAGCGCAGATCCTCTTTGGTCTTGGAGTTCTCCTCGATCGGGAATGGCGGTGTCTCAGACTCAGCTAAGATACGCAGATAATCTGCACGAATCTCGATCGCACCTGTCTTTAAGTTTTCATTCACTGCACCGGAACGTGCCTCTACGCGTCCGGTTACGGCGATAACGAACTCACTTCTCAACTTTTCTGCCTTTGCAAAGCTCTCCGCGCCGCAGTCAGCTTCCTCGAAGATCAGCTGCAGGATACCAGAACGATCCCGCAGATCCACGAAAATAATGCCGCCTTTATTTCTGCTCTTCTGAACCCAGCCCATAACGGTTACTTTCTCACCGATATTGGCAGTTCCCAGCTCGGTACAGCGATGGGAACGTTTCAGTCCTGCCATAGATTCTGCCATGATAATATTTCCTCCGTTTATTATAGTTTTATCTGAAAAATTCAAAAACTGAATCACTTCAAACTGTCTTTGTAAAATTCCACGATCTCCTCGTAGCCGTCCTTCGCCAGCTGCTCCTTCTGGAATTTCTTGTTCTTGTTCATCTGTGCGACTGCCACGCGGGTGCCGTTAGCGCGCTCTTCCTGTGCTTTCTTTAAGACGGCACGGAACTGCTCGCCGCTTAAACCTTTCTCATACAGGAATGCTTTCTTGCCGGCTGCCTCCGGTACTTTGAAACCGGAATCCATCAGGATCGTGATGATACGCTCAAAACCGATGGAGAATCCGCACGCCGGTGTATCGACGCCGGTAAATTTGCCGATCAGCTTGTCGTAACGTCCGCCGCCTGCAACGGAGCCGCCGAAGCCTTCCATGGAAACCTCAAAAATCGTTCCGGTATAGTAGCCCATGCCGCGCACCAGCGTCGGGTCAAATTCAAGACCGAATTCGATGTCTGCAACCGCTTTAACTGTCTCCATGATCGTTGCCAGATTCTCTGCCTTTGCCGGATCCATCACGCCGGAGAGCTTCTCGCCCAGCGCGCGGACGCCTGCCGCATCGTTCTGAATCTCTGCCAGAAGTCCGGTGTATTTCTCAACCGCCTCTGGCGCATAACCTTCTGCAAGCAGCTCTTCGCGGACACCATCCAGACCGATCTTATCCATCTTATCGAGAATGATAAATACCTTATCGGTCTCATTTTCCGGAAATCCGCTGTAATCTGCCATGCCCTTTAAGATCGCACGGTCATTGACGCGGACAGTGTATGCCTTGTCCGGGCAGATGCGTTTCAGCGCCTTGGTAAGCGCCAGAATCTCCTCGATCTCAGCCAGGTTTGTCGCATCACCTAAAATATCGATATCACACTGTACAAACTGACGGAAACGTCCCTTCTGCGGACGATCGGCACGCCATACGCTTCCGACCTGCAGCGCCTTGAACGGCGCTGATAAATTAGCAGAATTGTTTGCATAATAACGGCTGAGCGGCAGAGTTAAGTCATAGCGGAGACCACCGTCTACGACATCTGCCTCTGTCTGTGCTGCCTCGACGTTCAGCTTCTCGCCTCTCTTTAAAATCTTGAAGATCAGCTTCTCATTGTCGCCGCCCTGCTTGCTGGTCAGGTTCTCAATGTGCTCCACGCACGGAGTCTCGATCGCCGAGAAGCCGTATCCGCGGTAGGTATCTTTGATGATATTCAGCACATAATCCCGGATCTCCATCTCGCCCGGAAGAATGTCCTTCATGCCTGTAACTGGTTTTTTCTTTAAAGCCATGTGTCAAACTCCTTCTATGTCTTTCTGCAACCATATTTCCCGCGCAAAAAAAACTTCACTTTTCCATGCTGGAAACTGGATTTTTATGTTTCTCTGTTACAAAGTGTTTTTCTGCATCTGACACCCTGTATCTGTGAATTTTTCGTTTTTACTCTCTTCGTCCAAGCAGCTTCTCTTTCCGCCCGATCATCTCATCGATCCGGTCGATATACTGCTCAACTTCCTTGACGTTCTCCGCCCTCTCAATCCGGTTTTCTGCCGGAAAATAAACCTTGGTGGTCGTTCCCGCACCGCAGGCGGCGATCGTCTGTTTTTCTTCCATAATCAATATATTATAGAGACATTCCTTGCCCGGAACCGCATAACCGACATTTTCAAAATTGCCCGCCATATTTTTCTGGCGGTAGAGATAGTACGGTTTCAGTCCCATCTCCTCGGCATACTGCGCGGTCAGGTCAATCATCTCCTGTGTATTGACAATCTTCAGATTTCCGTAGCGCTCCTTATAGATATTCAGGCGCGCCGCGCGCTTGATCGCCAGCGAATGCACCGTCACGCTGTCCGGTCTGAGTGCCTTGATCTCCTCCATTGTCTGGCGGACATCGTCGATCGTCTCCTCCGGCAGACCCACGATCAGGTCCATATTGATATTGTCAAATCCCAACTCCCGCGCCAGCAGGAATTTTTTCTTCACATCCTCCACCGTATGACGGCGTCCGATGAGGTCAAGCGTCGCCTGCTTCATCGTCTGCGGATTGATGGAAATACGGGAAATGCCGTGATTCCGGAGCACCTGCAGCTTTTCGCGCGTGATGCTGTCTGGACGTCCCGACTCAACAGTAAATTCAACTGCCTGTTCCACCGGGAATAATTCTTCCACCTTTGTCAGGATCTCATCCAGATCCTGCGGATTTAACGAGGTCGGTGTGCCGCCTCCAAAATAGATGGTCGAAAGCGGGCGATCCTTCATCTGCTCCGCCACATATTCCATTTCCTTAAAAAGCGCCTCTTTGTAGAGGTCCATCCGTTTTTCCCATTTCACAATCGGAAACGACGTAAACGAACAGTACAGGCAGGTCGTCGGACAGAACGGGATTCCCACATACAGGCTATACCCATTCTCATAATCGATCGTGGACAGCAGGCGTCTCTCGCGCTCCGCCACGTCGATGCTCAGATCGATCTTTTCCTTGCTGGTGAAATACGTCTCGCGCATATAGGTCTCGATCTGCTCGTCCGTCCAGCCATCATACAGCTTCGTGAGCGCAATCTTCGTCGGACGGATACCGGTAAGCGTTCCCCACGGAAGCTCTCTGCCGGTCCGGGCACTCAAAAGACGGTATAACGTCTGTTTGATCTCATTTTTCGTCTCAAAACGGTTGGAAAAATCCGGATAAATCAAAGCAAAGTGAACAGCTTCTTTCTTCACCGGCGTCACATCCAGTGAAAACGAGTTTCCGTCCCGGACTCCCCGCACAATCAGATCCGCCTCCCCGGCTTCCTCTTCCTTGTGCGTAAATGTCTCGCCCGGATAAAATGCCATCAGGAGTTCACGGATATCCTGTTCAAAGGACGCGTCATTTAACAAAATCGCTATCATGCTTCGCGCCCCCTGTATCCCGCCAGCGGATTGTACTGTTTTTCGTCGGCGATCGTCGTATATCCCATGTGTCCCGGATATACATCCGTATCATCCGGCAGGTTCAGAAGGATATCTGCCACCGAATGAATCATCTGACGTCCGCTTCCAGTCGGGAAATCGATGCGTCCGTAAGAACCTTCAAATAAGGTATCTCCCGAAAACAGCACCCTCTCTGATTTTACATAATAACAACAAGAACCTTCCGTATGTCCCGGTGTATGAAGCATCTGGAACGTGTAGCCCGCTGCCTCGAACGTCTCTCCATCCTTCAAAAGCATATCCGCTTTCAGATGCAGACCGCCGCCCTGAAACTGGACGGACAGGTTCTTATCCGGATCCGCCAAGACCGCCTGCTCCTGCTCACAGGCATAGACCGGCACACCCAGATCCCGTCTCAGCTCTTCCATCGCCGTCACATGGTCAAAATGTCCATGAGTCAGCAGAATCGCCTTTGCCTTCGCTCCGGTCTGCGCCAGTGCATCCTCGATCCGCGCCGCCTCATCGCCCGGATCGACAATCACAGCTTCTTTCGTCTCCGGATGCACCGCAATATAACAGTTCGTCTGGACCATTCCCACGATCAGCCGTTTTATCTCCATCTTTTCCTCCTAATAATATGTGAAACTTTCACAGGGTGTAAGTACCTGTGAAATATAGAGAGAACCGCTTATCCGGCAGTTCTCTCTATATCTAATACTCCTTCAATCTGTCTGAGTTTATCAGATAATTTATTTAATTCCTCAATTCCGTGAATATCGAACGTCATGACGATCGTCGCCTTGCCCTGCTTGCTTGTACGCACATTCATCGAGGTAATGTCGATCTGGCGCTCGGTAAATACCTTGGAAATATCCACAAACATGCCGATGCGGTTGTTCGCATAGATCTTGATTTCGGTGGAGTATTTTTCCGTGCCCGTCTGTGCTTCCGGCTGCTGCCACTCGGCTTCAATCAGGCGCTCACGCTCTTCCTGCGGCAGATTCATCACATTGATGCAGTCCGTCCGGTGGATCGAGATACCGCGTCCCCTTGTGACAAATCCGACGATCTCATCGCCCGGAACCGGGCTGCAGCACTTCGAAAAACGAACCGCCAGATCGTGGATTCCCTTGACCACGATACCGCTCTTCGACTTCCCGGCTGCGATCACCGGAACCTTGTTTCCATCCGACGCCATGTTATCGAGGATCGTCGTGTCGGTTACTTCCTTCTTTAACTTCTTGTTGCGCTCATCCAGCATCTTGTTGATGACCTGTCCCTCTTTGAGGGCGCCATGTCCGATCGATGCCAGAACGGAATCCCAGTCACGGTACGCATAGCGCTTCATGACCTTTTCCATATATTCCGGTTTATTTAACTCTGAATAATTGATGTCCTTCGCCTTACAATATTTATCCAGAAGCGCACGGCCGCGCAGGATATTGTCCTCTTTCAGCTCGCTCTTGAACCACTGGTTGATCTTATTCTTCGCCTGTGTGCTCTTAACCAGTTTCAGCCAGTCGCGGCTCGGTCCCTTGGAATTCTGGGAGGTAATAATCTCGACACGGTCACCATTTTTAATGACATAATCGATGTTGACCAGTTTTCCGTTGACACGGGCACCAACCATCTTGTTGCCGACCGCACTGTGGATCGAATACGCAAAATCGATCGGGGTGGAACCGCTCGGCAGGTTCTTGACATCGCCCGTCGGGGTAAAGCAGTATACATCATCCGTAAAGAGGTCCAGATCACTCTTTAAGAGACTTAAGAACTCTTTATTATCGGACATATCCCGCTGCCATTCCAGGATCTCACGCAGCCAGGAAAGCTTTGCCTCGGCGCTGTCGATCGCCGCCTTGCTGCTGCCGCTCTCCTTATATTTCCAGTGTGCCGCGATACCATACTCAGCGGTACGGTGCATCTCATAGGTGCGGATCTGAATCTCAAACGGCTGTCCACTGCTGCCAATCAGAGTCGTATGCAGCGACTGGTACATATTCGGTTTCGGCATGGCAATATAATCTTTAAAACGTCCCGGAATCGGTTTGTACATCTCATGGATGACACCAAGCGCCGCATAACAGTCTTTCACGCTCTCCACGATAATCCGGACCGCAAAAATATCATAGATCTGATCCAGCGTCTTGTCCTGGTTTACCATCTTTTTATAGATGCTGAAGAAATGTTTCACACGGCCGTCTACCTTGGCTTCGATGCCCGCATCGTCCATATGTTTCTTGACTTCATCCATAATCTTATGGATAAACGCCTCCCTGGTGTCCTTACGGAGCGCCAGTTTTTCGGACAATTCTTTGTAAACCTCCGGCTGGAGATATTTGAGAGATAAATCATCCAGCTCGGTCTTGATCTTGGAAATACCGAGACGATCAGCAATAGGCGCGTAGATATCCATCGTTTCACGCGCCTTTTCTTTCTGTTTTTCCGGCTTCATATATTGAAGCGTCCGCATATTGTGCAGACGGTCTGCCAGCTTAATCAGGATAACCCGGATGTCCTTCGCCATCGCTAAGAACATCTTACGCAGGTTTTCCGCCTGAATCTCTACTTTATCGATCGTCCACGAGATCTGGGTCAGCTTGGTAACGCCGTCTACTAAAAGTGCTACCTCCTCGCCAAAGATCGCCGTGATCTCCTCCTCTGTCATGACCGTATCTTCCACGACATCGTGCAGGATACCTGCCACCAGAGTCTCTTTATCCAGCTCCAGATCCGCCAGAATAATGGCAACACAAAGAGGGTGAATAATATACGGTTCACCTGATTTACGCCTCTGATCCTTGTGTGCGTCATACGCGATCTGGTACGCTTTCTCAATCATGCTGATGTCATCCGACGGATGGTACTTGCGAATGGCGGCAATCAACTCATTATACAGTACCTCCGGACTCGTAAAATCCGCCGGCGCTTCAATTTCCTGATCCAGCTTTTTTATTTTATCCAAATTTCCCATATATGCCTCCTGACCCTTCCGTAGATAACTGAAACGCCTGCCGTTCGGGATCCGGAAAGCGGTTCACGCAAATGAAATAAAATATTATATAGAATACCCCTATTATACGAATATTTGACAAAAAATGCAACGGCAAACTATTTTGTTACTGTTCACGCATACATGCCCAGTAACGGAATTTGCCGTGGCTTCGCATTTA
>ERZ791895.1027-NODE-1027-length-12947-cov-6.559572_pt1 | contig 12947 bp, 9 predicted proteins | sample MGYA00510153_ERZ791895 | MGnify/ENA primary metagenome ERZ791895 (study PRJEB30046, sample SAMN00792064) | human gut metagenome | study: EMG produced TPA metagenomics assembly of the A metagenome-wide association study of gut microbiota in type 2... | reverse complement strand
ATGGTCAGGCCGCCGCGCTGTTCGCCATCCGCGACCCGCTGCGCGAAGACAGCGTCGACGCCCTGGCGCGTTTGCATCGGCAGGGCTACCGGCTGGGGATGCTTACCGGGGATAACCCCACCACCGCGAAGGCTATCGCCAAAGAAGCCGGCATTGATGAAGTGATCGCCGGCGTGCTGCCGGACGGTAAAGCCGATGCCATTAAGCGTCTGCAGAGCCAGGGGCACAAAGTGGCGATGGTTGGCGATGGGATTAACGACGCCCCGGCGCTGGCCCAGGCGGATGTCGGGATCGCCATGGGCTGCGGCAGCGATGTCGCTATTGAAACCGCGGCGATCACCCTGATGCGCCATAGTCTTCACGGCGTGGCCGATGCGCTGGCGATTTCGAAAGCAACGTTACGCAATATGAAGCAGAACCTGCTGGGCGCATTTGTCTACAACTCGCTGGGTATCCCGATTGCCGCCGGGATCCTCTGGCCACTGACCGGCACCCTGCTCAACCCGGTGGTCGCCGGCGCGGCGATGGCGCTGTCGTCGATCACCGTGGTGAGTAACGCCAACCGCCTGCTGCGCTTTAAACCAAAAGAGTAAACGCCGTCAGATGAAACGGGCGCCGACGTTGTTCGGCGCCCGTTTTTTTGCCGGGACAAGAAAAGCCCGCCGGAAGGGTGACGTGTATCACCATATGCGCTAGCATGAAGTCCTCACACTTCGGAGCGCGTATGGGCCTGTTAAACCGGATAAAAATGCTGTGGCGAGCCGCCGTCGGCTCGTCTTATTCCTGGCCTGCGATGGATATCGTCCTGCCCGGCGAACGCTATTTGCACCTCGTCGGCAGTATCCATATGGGCACCCGCGACATGGCGCCGCCGCCGGCGAAGCTTCTGAAAAAAATACGCCAGGCCGATGCGTTAATCGTCGAGGCCGATATCAGCGGCAATGAAACACCGTTTAGCGATCTCCCCACTTACCCACCGCTGGCGGAACGCCTGAGCGATGCGCAGCTGAGCGAGCTAGAGGCGCGAACCGGCGAGCTGGGCCTGTCGGTCGGGCTGTTCGACAGCCAGCCGCTGTGGCAGGTGGCGATGGTCCTGCAGGCCACCCAGGCGCAGAAGCTGGGGCTGCGACCAGATTACGGCATCGATTATCAGTTGCTGATGGCCGCCCGCGAGAGCAACATAGCGGTGATGGAGCTGGAAGGCGCCGACAGCCAAATCGCGCTGCTGCGCGATCTGCCCGACGGGGGGATGGCGCTGCTGGAGGATACGCTGACCCACTGGCGCACCAACGCCCGTTTACTGCAGGTCATGATCGGCTGGTGGCTGGAGCAACCGCCGTCGCGCGGCGCGGTATCGCTGCCGACGACCTTTAGCCAGTCTTTATATGATGTGCTGATGCACCAGCGCAACCTCGCCTGGCGCGAGACGCTGCTGGCCTTGCCGCCGGGGCGCTACGTGGTTGCCGTCGGCGCGCTGCACCTGTATGGCGAAGGGAATCTGCCGGATATGCTGACATAAAAAAAATGGCCAATATTGCTATTGGCCCGTCAAAGAGGAATTTCATCATTATTATTATCCCGGGATTTGCATCCCGGATCGTCTGATTGTCGCTCAAAGTGACCATCACTGCCAACACTATTGCGCAAGATGGTACTATTTTTTAGACAACCTGCGGGCGTATTCTGACGTCACGCAAAACCGGTTGGTAAGAAGGATAGCTATGACTCCCGCCGTTAAATTACTCGAAAAAAACAAAATTTCCTTTCAGATCCACAGTTACGATCACGATCCCAATGAGACCAACTTCGGAGATGAAGTGGTGCGCAAGCTCGGCCTCAATGCCGACCAGGTTTACAAGACCTTGCTGGTCGCCGTGAACGGCGATATGAAGCATCTGGCGGTGGCCGTCACTCCGGTCGCCGGGCAGCTGGATTTGAAGAAAGTGGCGAAAGCGCTGGGCGCTAAGAAAGTCGACATGGCCGACCCGATGGTGGCGCAGCGTATCACCGGCTATCTGGTGGGCGGCATCAGTCCGCTGGGGCAGAAGAAGCGCCTGCCGACGGTGATTGACGCCCCGGCGCAGGAATTTGCCACCATCTATATTTCCGGCGGCAAACGCGGGCTGGATATTGAGCTGGCGGCGAGCGATCTGGCGCAGCTTCTCGATGCGAAGTTCGCCGATATCGCCCGCCGCGATTGATAAAACGATCCCGGATAGCGGCGCACGCGCCTTATCCGGGATACCCAACTTGTAGCCCCGGTAAGCGTAGCGCCACCGGGGAAATAGCCAACCTGAAGCCCAGGCTTACTGCCAGCTCACCTCGCCTTTCGGCTCATAGGCGGCGGCATCCAGCGGCGAGTTCTTCTCGATATACTCTTTCAGCACTTCGGCATCGATAAAGCCGGTATTCACATACCCGGGTTTATCGGCGATGTTCGGATAGCCATCGCCGCCGGTGGCGTTAAAGCTCAGCGTCGCCATCCGATAGGTCTTCGCCGGATCCACCGGTTCGCCTTTGATTTTCAGATCGTTCAGCTTACCGTCTTTGGCCACGAAACTGACGTTGGCAAACTGCGGATAAGCGCCGGAATCCGGCTTCATCTGCGCGACGGCGGTCAGGTAATCCACTACCTCCTTGCCGTTCATATCGACATAGGTCAGCACATTGCCGAACGGCTGGACCTTCATCACATCTTTGTAGGTGATATCCCCCGCCTCAATGGAGTCGCGGATCCCGCCGCCGCTCATCACCGCGAAATCCGCGTTGCTGCGCGCCATTTGCGCCGCCAGCAGCAGGTGGCCCATATTGGTCTGCACAAAGCGCACTTTACTGCGGTCGCCCTCCAGATGACCATTCACGCTGCCGATTTTGACCTGCAGCTGCGCCTTGCCTTTGTTCTGAAACGGCGTCAGCAGCGACATCATCTGCGGGTTCTCGGCGATCTGCGGCGTATACAGCACCCGCTCGCTTTGGCCGTTATCGTAAGTCACTTTTTTCTTCAGGTTGACCGGGATCAGCTGATAGTGCACCAGCTTCATCTCGCCGTTGCGGAACTCAAAATCGGCGCGGCCGACGTATTTGCCCCACTCATGCGCCTGGACGATCCAGATGCCGTTCTGACGATCCGGAGCGCACGGGGTGCCTGGCACATAATCGACCTGCTTTTTATTTTCCGCCGCCATGCATACCGGATCCTGCGAATGACCGCCGACGATCATCGCCAGCGATCCCGCAGGTAAACTCCGCGCCATTTCAACATCGCCCGGCGCATTAGAGCCGTGGTTGCCATTGTCGTAATGGCCCATATGGGTGGTGGCCAGGATCACGTCCGGCTTTTCATTCTGCTGCAGCTCCTGGATAACCAGCTTCGCCTCTTCCGCCGGTTTGCGGAATTCAATATCGGTGAAATATTCCGGATTGCCAATCTTGGCCGTATCGTCGGTGGTTAAGCCAATCACCGCGATTTTCAGCCCACCGCGCTTAAACAACGCCCAGGGTTTGAACAGCCGTTCGCCGGTGCTTTTCTGATAAATATTGGCCGACAGGAACGGGAACTTCGCCCACTTTTCCTGCTGGCGCAGCACGCTCAGCGGATTATCAAATTCATGGTTCCCCACCGCCATCGCGTCGTAGCCGATCAGGTTCATGCCGCGAAAATCGGGCTCTGCATCCTGTAAATCAGACTCCGGTACGCCGGTATTAATATCGCCGCCGGATAACAGCAGGACGCTTCCCCCTTCCGCCGCCACCTCTTTCCGGATGCCATCGACCAGCGTTTTCTGCGCCGCCAGGCCATATTCGCCGTAGTCATTGCGCCAGAAATGGCCGTGGTGATCGTTGGTGTGCAGGATGGTAATTTTATAGGTTTTATCCTGCTCATAGGCCTGTGCCGACAGGCTGCCCAGCGATAAGGCGGCGAATAACGCCAGCGCTACGCTGTGTTTGAAATAATGCATGCTTCACTCCCTGACTTAATCCCAAGTGCCGAAAGTATAGCGAGTTAGTCGCGTTGACAAATATGTTTTCAGAATTGCGACTTCCTTCAAACCTTATCAGCAGGTATGTTAGTCGGATAATAATTCTACCTGCATCCTCTATACGCCTTCGCGTTGTATGGCATTGCGTCAGCCCGTTCGTCATATTTCCCATGCAGTAGCCGGGAAAATCAGGGCAGTCGCCATGGCGGACAAAAGACGAAAGCTATATAAAAAAGTGACGTGAACCTATGGCAATCAATCAGACCGCTCAACCCTTGTCCGGCCCCGCTGCGCCGCCGCCAAAAGCACGCACCTCGTTTGGCATCTTAGGCGCGATCAGCCTGTCCCATTTGCTTAACGATATGATCCAGTCGCTTATTCTCGCTATCTACCCGCTGCTGCAGGCGGAGTTCTCCCTTACCTTCGTGCAGATCGGCATGATCACCCTGACCTTCCAGCTCACCTCATCGCTATTCCAGCCGGTGATTGGCTACATCACCGATAAACGCTCGATGCCGTGGTCGCTGCCGGTGGGCATGTGCTTCACCCTCTGCGGTTTGATTCTCCTCGCGCTGGCCGGTAGCTTCGGCATGGTGCTGCTGGCCGCCGCGCTGGTAGGTACCGGCTCCTCGGTTTTCCATCCGGAATCGTCCCGCGTAGCGCGGATGGCCTCCGGCGGCCGTCACGGCCTGGCCCAGTCGCTGTTCCAGGTGGGCGGCAACTTCGGCAGCTCGCTTGGCCCATTGCTGGCGGCGGTGATCATCGCCCCGTACGGCAAAGGCAACGTCGCCTGGTTCGTGCTGGCCGCTCTGTTGGCTATTGTCGTGCTGTCGCAAATCAGCCGCTGGTATGCCGCGCAGCATCGAATGAATAAGGGCAAACCGAAACCGGCCATCGTTAATCCGCTGCCGCGCAAGAAGGTTATTCTGGCGGTAGGCATTCTGCTGATGCTGATTTTCTCGAAATATTTCTATATGGCGAGCATTAGCAGCTATTACACCTTTTATCTGATGCATAAATTCGGCTTAACGGTGCAAAACGCCCAGCTTCATCTGTTTGCCTTCCTGTTCGCAGTGGCTGCCGGGACGGTAATTGGCGGGCCTGTTGGCGATAAAATTGGGCGTAAATATGTGATTTGGGGTTCTATCCTCGGCGTAGCGCCTTTCACCCTTGTTTTACCCTACGCCAGCCTTGAATGGACGGGGATTTTAACGGTGATCATTGGTTTTATCCTCGCCTCGGCCTTTTCCGCTATTCTGGTCTATGCGCAGGAACTGCTGCCGGGACGCATCGGCATGGTTTCTGGCCTGTTTTTCGGCTTCGCCTTTGGCATGGGCGGCCTTGGCGCCGCGGTGTTAGGCCTGCTGGCGGACCATACCAGCATCGATCTGGTTTATAAAATCTGCGCCTTCCTGCCGCTGCTGGGATTCCTGACGATATTCCTTCCTGATAACCGGCAAAAAGCCTGATTAATCGGCGGCCAAAGTGCAACCCTGGCCGCCGTTAACCCTTGTGTCATCAGCCTGTTCCACGATTTCCCCCCGCCATTTTCCCTTCTGTGCCTTTTCATCGGCTAATTGCATTTTTTTGCACAACTCAAGAATTATTCATAAACAAAGTGAACGTTTTTGTCATAAACTATTACCCGGACAGGGTAGCAAAATGGACCGATACACCACTGGAAAGGAGACGGAATGCACCACGCAACACCGCTTATCACCACCATTGTCGGCGGCCTCGTGCTCGCCTTTATTCTCGGCATGATTGCCAATAAGCTACGTATTTCTCCTCTGGTGGGATATCTCTTAGCGGGCGTGCTGGCCGGACCTTTCACCCCTGGCTTTGTTGCTGACACCAAACTGGCTCCGGAACTGGCGGAACTTGGCGTCATTCTGCTGATGTTCGGCGTCGGGCTGCATTTCTCACTTAAAGACCTGATGGCGGTAAAATCGATCGCCATCCCCGGGGCTATCGCCCAGATAGCCGTGGCGACGCTGCTGGGTATGGCGCTCTCCGCCGCCCTCGGCTGGTCGCTGATGACCGGCATCGTCTTTGGCCTGTGCCTCTCCACCGCCAGTACCGTAGTGCTGCTGCGCGCGCTGGAGGAACGACAACTGATTGACAGCCAGCGCGGGCAAATCGCCATCGGCTGGCTGATTGTGGAAGACCTGGTGATGGTCCTGACGCTGGTCCTGCTGCCGGCGATTGCCGGTATGGCGGAGAAAGGCAACGTCGGCTTCGCGTCCCTGGCCCTCGACCTCGGGATCACCATTGGCAAAGTGGTGGCCTTTATCGCCATTATGATGCTGGTCGGCCGCCGGCTGGTGCCGTGGATCATGTCGCGCAGCGCCGCCACCGGCTCACGCGAGCTGTTCACTCTGTCGGTGCTGGCCCTGGCGCTGGGCATCGCCTTCGGCGCCGTGGAGCTGTTTGATGTCTCTTTTGCCCTCGGCGCCTTCTTTGCCGGCATGGTGCTTAACGAATCCGAGCTCAGCCACCGCGCCGCCCATGACACCCTGCCGCTGCGCGACGCCTTCGCGGTGCTGTTCTTCGTCTCCGTCGGCATGCTGTTTGACCCGATGGTGCTGGTCCAACAGCCGCTGGCGGTGCTGGCGACGCTGGCGATTATTATCTTTGGTAAATCCGCAGCCGCCTTTTTCCTTGTGCGGATGTTTGGTCACTCGCCGCGCACTGCGCTGACCATCGCCGCCAGCCTGGCGCAGATTGGCGAGTTTGCCTTTATTCTCGCCGGCCTGGGAATGGCGCTTAACCTGCTGCCGCAGGCCGGACAAAATCTGGTGCTGGCCGGGGCGATCATCTCAATTATGCTCAACCCGGTGCTGTTTACCCTGCTGGAAAAATATCTCGATAAAACCGAAACCCTCGACGAGCAGACGCTGGAAGAGGTCCTGGAAGACGAGAAGCAGGTGCCGGTCGATATCTGCAACCACGCGCTGTTGGTAGGCTTCGGCCGCGTCGGCAGCCTGCTGGGCGAGAAGCTGATGGCCCAGGGGATCCCGCTGGTGGTGGTTGAAACCTCGCGCACCCGCGTGGATGAGCTACGCGAGCGCGGGATCAGCGCGGTGCTCGGCAATGCCGCCAATGAAGAGATCATGGAGCTGGCGCATCTCGATTGCGCCCGCTGGCTGCTGCTGACAATCCCTAACGGCTACGAGGCCGGAGAGATTGTCGCTTCCGCACGGGAAAAATGTCCGAATATCGAGATTATCGCCCGCGCCCATTATGATGACGAAGTGGACTACATTATCGATCGCGGAGCCAATCAGGTGGTGATGGGCGAACGGGAAATTGCCCGCGCCATGCTGCGGCTTCTGGAAACGCCACCGGCCGGCGAAGTGGTCACCGGCTGATGTACTGCCCTCTCCCCGCCGGGAGAGGGACGCGCTTACCGATCCCAGTACGCCTCTTCCAGGCTGTCCTCACGCTCCGGCAGGCCGCGAGTTAAACGCGGCGAGTGCTGGTTCAGCACCTGATAGCTCACGCGGTTGGCATATTTACACACCTGCGCCAGCGAGGAGTAGGTCAGCCATTTGCATTTGTGCTTGCTGGAGTTGGGGACGTTATTGCGGTGGTAGTTATTGGCGGTGATGTCATGCAGCAGCGCCGCCAGCGCGCCGTCGCCTGCGCCGTTGGTGTTCATGATCTTCTCGGGGCCGCCCATATAGGGAGCGATATGGGAATATATGCGCAGCGGATTAACGCAATCCTGGTGACGCATCGCGCGGCTGAATTCAAACTGGTTAAACTCCGGGATCGCCCCCGGCAGCAGCGGATGCTGGGTTTTCCGCTTCGCCTCTTCTTCGGTGAAGCCCGCCATATACAGGCCCGCCGGGCCGGCGGTGCACAGCACCAGGTCGACCCAGTCCAGCGCCTTATTCGCCGCTGACAGCGGATCGGCAAAGCCGGTCAGCGCTTCCCCTTCCTCTTCGTTCATTGCCAGAATAGAGACATGCTCCTGCAGGAACTCCTGCCACCACGCCGGGTTATCGGCAATCACGTATTTGGTTCCGAGGGTTAACACCACCGGCACATCGTGCTTTTTAGCATACTCAATAGCCTTCATCGTCGCGTCCGGCATCGGCTCGCCCGGCTTGCAGCGAACCAGGTAAGAGGTCAGCACCAGCGCCGAGGCGCCGGCGATCACCGCTTCCGGAATGCTTTCCGGACGCAGCTTGTTCATGTGGCCCGGGCTGATTGCGAAGGTGCGCTCGCCGCTGTCACCGATCAGGGTAAAGCAGCGGCCAATGGCGCCGTCGACGCCCTGCAGATAGTTCAGATCGGTGCGGCTGGAGGTATTGCACAGGTAACGATAGGCGTAGCCGCCGATTTCGATATTGCTGCACATCACGCCAAGCAGCACCGAGCGATCGTCCGCCAGCACCGAGTAGTTGTGCATGGTATTGCCGATGGTGCCGCCGGCAAACTGATGGGTAATGAGATTGTTGCGCACCAGCTCCTGGTACAGCGCCTCGGCGACGTCATCTTCAATCACCAGCGAATGGCCCGCGCTCAGGCCGTAGCGCACGATAAACGCCTCATCCACTTTCGCTTCGATATCCACCAGCGTCTGGTCGATACCGACCACCCAGGAGACGCTGGATTCATTCTCCGGCTGAATTTGCTGCAGCAGCGGATCGCGGGCGTTAACGGGAAAATAGTGTTTAGATTTGCGTTTACCGGGAAATTTCATAGTGGCGCTTAAATAACAGGGAACAAGCGGGAAATAGTAGCATATTCCCCGCCCTGCGCGCGATCAGCGATAAGGCGCCGTCAGATTGACCATCATCTCAATATGCGCTGCGTCCGCATTAAGCGCCGGAATATATTCATATTGCTTGCCGCCTGCTTCGAGGAATATTTCCCGGTTCTGGACGGCGATTTCTTCCAGCGTTTCGAGACAGTCGGCGGCAAACCCCGGGCACAGCACCTGAATATGCTTCGTCCCTTTCTCGCCGAGCATCTTTAGCGTTTCATCGGTGTACGGGGTCAGCCAGGGTTCCCGGCCAAAGCGCGACTGGAAAGTCATCATCACCCGCTCCGGCGGCAGCCCCAGCGCGGAAACCAGTTCCCGCGTCGTATCGCGACAGCGCTGAGGATAATCATCGCCCTGGTTGGCATAGCGCTGCGGGATCCCATGATAGGAGAGCAGCAGCAGATCCGGTTCCCCATGGACAGCGAAGGAAGCGCGCACGCTGGCCGCCAGCGCATGGATATAGTCCGGATGTTCGGCATAGTCGCGAATAAACGAGATACCCGGAATGGCGCGCTTTTTCGCCAGAATCCGCGCCAGTTCGTCCCAGACGGCGGCCACCGTCGAGCAGGAATATTGCGGATACAGCGGCAGCACCACGATGTGCTCCACCCCCTGCGCCAGTAAGTCATCCACCGCGCTGGCCAGTGACGGTGAACCATAGCTCATGCCCAGCGCCACCGGGGTATCCGGCAGCCTGGTAGCCAGCGCCTGCTGCTGGCGACGACTATACACCATCAGCGGCGATCCCTCTTCCATCCACACGGACTGATAGAGCTTCGCCACGCGCGGGGAGCGAATCGGCAGTATGACGCCGCGCAGCAGCGGCCACCATAGCAGACGAGACGTATCCACCACCCGTTTGTCGCTGAGGAATTGTCGCAGATAGCGCTTCACCGCCCCGGGGGTGGGCGCATCGGGAGTGCCTAAATTGGCCAGCAAGATACCTGTTTTCGTCTGATGCATTACCGCCTCTTAACCATTTGAATCGCAGCCAATTGTAGCTGAAATGGCGCTAAACGGAACCAATCATAGCAAAAGGTAGAAATGAGATGAGTTCTCATCCTGCCGCAGCAGGATGAGAAAAGGCTTTATCAGCCGAGGATTTTTTCCAGTTCGGCGCGCACGTCAGCTACCGCTTTGGTGCCGTCGACTTTGGCGTATTTGGTGTTGCCCGCCTGCGCTTCTTTGGTGTAGTAGCCGATCAGCGGCGCTGTCATCTGATGGTATTCTACCAGACGCTTACGCACGGTCTCTTCCTGATCGTCTTTACGGGTGGTCAGCTCTTCGCCGGTCACGTCGTCTTTGCCTTCCACCTTCGGCGGATTGAATTTGATGTGGTATACGCGACCGGATGCCGCGTGGACGCGACGGCCAACGATGCGGTCGACGATCAGTTCGTCCGGCACGTCGAATTCCAGCACGTAATCAACGGTAATGCCCGCCTCTTTCATGGCGTCAGCCTGCGGAATGGTCCGCGGGAAGCCGTCCAGCAGGAAGCCGTTACGGCAATCTTCCTGGGCGATACGCTCTTTCACCAGCGCGATGACCAGCTCATCGGTCACCAGCTTGCCTGCGTCCATAATATCTTTCGCTTGCTTACCGAGCTCAGAGCCGGATTTTACCGCCGCGCGCAGCATATCGCCGGTGGAGATTTGCGGAATACCGTATTTCTCCATGATGAACTGAGCCTGAGTTCCTTTACCCGCGCCCGGAGCGCCAAGCAGAATAATACGCATTACGAAAATCCCCTCAAAAGTCGATTCAATTTTTCAAAAACGCTAAACCATACCACCAGAACGGCGATGGCTCAAGGAAGGCGGTGCGGCTGAAACGGTTAATGGTGAGATATTTTATGCAATCCAATGTGAAATGCCCCGCCTGAGCACATCGCTCAGACGGGGCATTTATCCCGTTCCCGGCGTCGCGTCGCTCGGCCGGGCTACTCGTTCAGGTTCGCGTCAGGAAGCCAGCAGCTGGTTCATACGGCGGATAAACTGGTTCGGATCTTCCAGCGTGCCGCGCTCGGCCAGCAGCGCCTGATCCAGCAGCAGTTCCACCCATTCGCCGAACTGCGCGTCGTCCTGGGTATCGGCCGCGCGTTTCACCAGCTGATGCGCCGGGTTCAGTTCGAAGATGTATTTCACTTCCGGCGCCGCCTGGCCCGCTGCCGCGAACAGCTTCGCCATCTGAGTGCTCATCTCGTCGGCGTCGGTGGTGACAATCGCCGGGGTGTCGGTCAGACGATGGGTCAGACGCACCTCTTTCACCCGGTCGCCAAGCAGGTTTTTCACCCGCTCAACGAACGGCTCCAGCGCTTTTTCGGCTTCTTTGGTGGACTCGTCTACTTCATCCGCCAGCTTGTCCAGCGACTCGTCGGCTTTAGCGACAGACTGGAACGCTTTGCCGTCGAACTCGGTCAGGTAGCTCATCATCCACTCGTCGATGCGATCGGAGAGCAGCAGCACTTCGATCCCTTTCTTACGCAGCAGCTCGAGGTGCGGGCTGCTCTTCGCCGCCGCATAGCTGTCGGCTGTGATGTAGTAGATCTTCTCCTGACCTTCTTTCATGCGTGAGACATACTCTTCCAGCGATACGGTCTGCGCGGAGGAGTCGGTATGGGTGGTTGCGAAACGCAGCAGTTTGGCGATCGCTTCCTGGTTGCTCGGATCTTCCGCCGGGCCCTCTTTCAGCACCAGGCCGAACTGTTTCCAGAAGGTTTGGTATTTTTCAGCGTCGTCTTTCGCCAGCTTATCCAGCATCTGCAGCGCGCGTTTGGTCAGCGCGGTGCGCAGGTTGCGGGTCACGCTGCTGTCCTGCAGGATTTCACGGGAGACGTTCAGCGGCAGATCGTTGGAATCGATCAGGCCGCGCACGAAGCGCAGGTAGTTCGGCATAAACTGCTCGGCGTCGTCCATGATGAACACACGCTGGACGTACAGCTTCAGACCATGTTTATGATCGCGGTTCCACATATCCCACGGCGCCTGCGACGGGATATACAGCAGGCTGGTGTACTCCTGCTTACCTTCCACGCGGTTGTGGCTCCAGGTCAGTGGGTCGCTGTAGTCGTGAGCGATATGCTTATAAAACTCTTTGTATTCGTCGTCGTTAACTTCGGATTTGCTGCGGGTCCACAGGGCCTGCGCCTTGTTGATTTTTTCCCACGAAATCACGGTTTCGCCGTCTTTCTCTTCCCGTTTTTCAATCTCAACCGGCAGCGCGATATGGTCGGAATACTTGCTGATGATAGAGCGCACGCGCCAGTCGTTGAGGAAATCATCTTCGCCTTCGCGCAGATGCAGGGTGATTTCGGTGCCGCGATCGGCTTTGGTGATATCAGCTACGGTATATTCGCCTTCGCCGGCGGATTCCCAGAACACGCCGTTTTCCGGCTTGTCGCCCGCCGCACGGGTACGCACGGTCACTTTGTCCGCCACGATGAAGGCCGAATAGAAGCCGACGCCGAACTGACCGATCAGCTGGCTATCCTTCGCCTGGTCGGAACCCATCGATTCGAGGAACGCTTTGGTGCCGGATTTGGCGATGGTGCCGAGATGGTCGATAACCTCTTCCCGGTTCATACCGATACCGTTATCGGCGATGGTCAGGGTGCGGTTGTCTTTATCAAACGAAACCCGCACGCGCAGCTCGCCGTCTCCCTCATACAAATCCGGCTGCGACAGCGCGCGGAAACGCAGCTTATCGGCCGCATCAGAGGCGTTGGAAATCAGCTCACGCAGAAAGATTTCTTTGTTGGAATAGAGGGAATGGATCATCAGGTGCAGAAGCTGCTTTACTTCTGACTGAAAACCACGAGTTTCTTGTCCTTTCATCTGATTCAACCTCAACAATGCCATTTTAAATGGGTAAAAAACCGTTGAGTGGGAGATGGGGACAGCGGGGAAATTTTTCAAGCGGAGGCGGCGAAGGCCGCCTCCATTTGTTCAGAAAGTAATCTTGTGGCGACCGGCCAGGGAGTGGGACAGCGTGGTGCCGTCGACCATCTCCAGCTCGCCGCCCACCGGCACGCCGTGGGCGATTCGGCTGGCGTCGACGCCATACTGCGCGCACAGCTCCGCGATGTAGTTGGCCGTCGCCTCGCCCTCAACGGTCGGGTTGGTGGCGAGGATCACCTCGGTGATCGACTCCGCCTCCAGCCGTTGCTCCAGGCGATCGAGCCCGATGTCATCAGG
>ERZ791895.1021-NODE-1021-length-13034-cov-6.520379_pt1 | contig 13034 bp, 13 predicted proteins | sample MGYA00510153_ERZ791895 | MGnify/ENA primary metagenome ERZ791895 (study PRJEB30046, sample SAMN00792064) | human gut metagenome | study: EMG produced TPA metagenomics assembly of the A metagenome-wide association study of gut microbiota in type 2... | reverse complement strand
ACCACCAGCTTTTGAGAAGCACCGAGGACGGCTACTACATCGAAGCGCCAAAGACCGACAGCGGTTATCGCCAGGTGCCTATGAGCGCAGCAGCCTACAAAGCATTTCAGCGCGTGCTGCACAGGCGAAAGGATGGCAAAGGCGTTGTGGTGGACGGATATAAGGGCTTCCTGTTCTTAAACCGGGATGGACTGCCGAAAGTGGCTGTCCACTATGATGCCATGTTTCAGTGCCTTGCTAAGAAGTTCAACAAGTTCCATAAGGAACCGCTGCCGGAGGTCATGACGCCGCACACCATGCGGCATACATTCTGTACCAGAATGGCAAACGCAGGCATGAACCCAAAGGCATTACAGTACATCATGGGGCATGCCAATATCGTTATGACGTTGAACTATTACGCTCACGCCACGTTCCATTCCGCACAGGAGGAAATGGAACGGCTGCAAGCTCAGGCACAGACCAGCGCAACCGTCAACACGCAGCCAGCGTCAGAGAGCGCCCAGGAAGCCCAAGCCGCATAGAATGCGCAGAATGTACTACTGTTTGTACTACGTTTGAGAGCGAAAACATGAAGGGTAATAAGAACGTTTGTGAGGTTCTTCCGATAGGAAAAGTGCCGGAAAAGCCCGAAGTTACGGGCTATACCGGCATATAAGAAAACCTAAAGAGATAATTGGAAATCTATTAAATGATTCTATTAAAAATATAGAATGGTATCCGTCCCTGACATACCGTGATAAAGGTGCTGAGTATATTGAAGGACAGTATACCTATTATGGCTGGTGCTATAAAATAGAAATGAAAGTTTTTAAAAACAGTCAAACTCAACAGGTCTATAATTACTTCTCCGGGCATGGAACAGCAGTAAATTTCCTTATTTTTGGAAAAACTATTACAAGAAATTTTTATAATGGGGTTTCCATTAGATATTATGATATGCCGGAAACGCAATAATTTTGTATATGCCATCTCGGTTTATTGATTTGTACGCTATTTTTATGGTTAAATCATCCTAAAGTGAAATAAGCTTATTATATTGTAGCGCTATACTATTTATCCGACGAATAAAGCAAATGTACGAAAAACGGTTAGTCAGATATACATACCATATAATTAAAACTGAGAAGAGCCTTCAATGAGAAGGGCCTTCTTTTTTTTTAACATTGGGCGGTGATTGAGAAATTTCCCTTTTTAAATATTGTTGACAAGGAAACAAAATGGAGATGGAATAAATGTGTCCATGGAAACAATAAAAGATAAAGGAGTTGTAATAGATGAAAAGTGACAGAGGTTTTTCTAAAGATTTTCTGCTCGTGGTTATCGGCCAGATTATATCGTTGTTTGGCAATTAGATTTTGAGGTATGCGCTTCCGCTTTATCTGATGAATCAGACCGGGGCTTCGGCTTTGTTTGGGACGATTTCGGCGTGCGCATTTATCCCTGTGATCGTACTGTTCCCTGTGGGAGGAATTATTGCGGACCGGGTGAATAAGAGGAATATTATGGTGATGCTGGACGTTGCCACGGCGGCGTTAATCGTCCTTTTTTATGTGATGGCGGGAACTGTTGATATTGTGCCGCTCATGGCGGTTACCATGATGGTTCTGTATGGGATACAGGCAATCTGATGCAGGCGAATTCTCTGATCGATGTGATCAGCTCCCTGGCCAATATGGCTGGGCCGGTGATTGTGACGGGAATTGGTGTGCTGACACGCGGAATTTTCAGGGAAGTGGACCGGAAAATGGCGTAGGGAAGGCGGCCATCTGCGCATGAATGTAGAGAAATATTAGGAAAAAAGTAAAGATATTGCGTGGTTAAAATGATAGAATGAGTTTATAACGAAGAAATCAACAGAGGAAAGGCGGTGGGAGGTCTATGACAGGGATTTATGCTCTCGTACATATGGCGGTGGACTTATCCTGCGCCTTTCTGGTTTACACATATGTGTTGGGCGGAGAGCAGTGGTACTTGTGGCTGCTTCTTTATAATTTCTGCGCGTTTGCCCTGCAGATGCCGATCGGGGCGGCGGCCGACCGGCTGGATCGCAACAGTTGTGTGGCTGTGGGAGGCTGTGCCGGTGTTCTGGCCGGGCTGCTGCTTGGAGTCGCGGGATTTCCGGCCGGAGCTGCCGTTGTGGCCGGAATTGGCAACGCCTGCTTTCATGTGGGAGGCGGGATCGATGTCCTGAACCGCAGCGAGAGAAGAGCGGCGCCGCTGGGAATCTTTGTGGCTCCCGGCGCGCTGGGGATATTTCTGGGAACCATGCTCGGCCGGGCCGGAACGGAGGCGGCTGTGTGGATCGGCGGTCTTTTGATTCTCTCGGCGGTGGTGATCCGCGCGGCGGCGGGAAGAGAGAAGCTGTGGCTAACATCCGGCAATGCGCCGTTTTCCTTCTCTGTGCCGTCAAGCTCGATGCCGTCAAGCTCTGTGCCGTCAGGCAGGACACTGATGGCGGCTGCCTGTTTCCTGGCGGCAGTGATTCTGCGGTCCTATTCCGGTATGATACAGAATTTCCCATGGAAAGAGACACTGGCGGGAAGCGGCTTAATTCTGGCTGGCGCTGTTGTGCTTGGAAAGATGGCGGGAGGCGTTTTAGCCGATAAGTTGGGCATTCAGAGAACTGCCTTCCGTTCCATGTGCGCGGCTGCGGTGGGATTTCTCTGCCTGGTTTATCCGGCTGCGGGGATTCTGGCAGTATTTTTCTGGAATATGTCCATGCCGCTGACCCTGTGGGCTGTTTCGAAGGTATTTCCGGGGGCGAAGGGCTTTGGCTTCGGTCTGCTGACATTCGGCCTTTTTGTGGGATTTTGCCCGGCCTGGCTCGGCGGAAGCAGCGTCGGAGGCCCGGTACAGTCCGGCATCCGGTTTATGGCGGGAAATGCCTCCTCTCCGGTCGGTATGGCTCTCATGGCGGTGGTGTCCCTGCTGCTTCTGGGCTGGGGACTTAAGCAGGTGGCAGAATGATGGGGCTGTGGATTGTTCCCGTTCTGCTGGTGTCGCTGGGGCTTACGGCTGCTTTAGAGGAAGGCTTCGGCTGGCTGGCCGGTGTGCGGGACCGATGGGATATGCTGCTGGTTTTACTGGTTAATCTGCTGACGAATCCGGCTGTGGTATTTCTCTACTATGTGAACTGTCTGTATCTGGGCTGGAACCGTACCGTAATTACTGTAGGACTGGAGGCTGCGGCAATTGCAGTGGAAGCGGTGTGCTATAAGGCCGCGGCAGGGAACATACGGCATCCCTGGCTCTTTTCGATTGGCGCGAACCTGTTTTCCTTTACGTTGGGAGCGGTGATTACACGATACATTTAAGCGTCGGACAGAGATGAATCAGATTAAGTGAAGCAGAAAGCGAGGCGGAGATTATGAAAATAGAGATTGGAACAACCTTCCCATCCCATTTTAAATCGTCATACCCGGAAGAATTTGAGTTATTTTCCCATTTTGAGACGACGTCAGGAATTCCGACGGTTTTGTTTGCGGTAACCACATGGAAAGAAAATGGAAAGCCTAACGTCTGTTTTCACGCATGGAGCTGTTTCCATGGGGACAAGACGGCCTTTTTCGCAGTGATGGGAGGTCTGTACCAGCATACGCATACCTATGCCAATATCCAGAGGGAAGCATGCTTCGGCATTAACTTTCTCCCTGTGAGCTGCTACGACAGGCTGATCAATACGATCCGGGGCAACGAGTACGAGGCGGACGAATTTCAGGCAGGCGGATTCACGGTGCAGGACGCGAAAACGATTCACGCCCCCATGATTCAGGAGGCCTTCATCAATATGGAGTGTACGCTGAAGGACATTCAGGATTTAAGCGGCGCCGGAATTACGGCGATGGTGATCGGCCAGGTTCAGCATATATCTGTCGAGGAGGAGTATGCGCAGGGCTATGAAAAACGCTACGGCAAAGACGGATTTATGATGTTGATTCCGGCCCCTCAGGATCTTAAGACCGGGGAGCCCGCACAGTCGGCAGTCGCGACGGTAAACATCGAAAGGCTGGACTGAAGCAGCGTTGAAGAGCACTCTCACGAATCTGAGCGCAGGGGAGTTTCCAGGAGTGCTCTCAAAAAGTAAGGGAGGAGAGATCAGAATGAGAGAAAACAACAATGGAGGACCATTGACCGGCCGGGCAATGGCATTAAGTCCTGTCCGGGAGGCGGCCGTATTCCTTCTGGTTCTGGCGGCGTTACTGCTGACGCCGGGAAAGAGAGCCGGGGCCGATGTGATCTGGACGCCGGACGATTCTTTTTACGACCAGCATTACGAAGACTGCGATTACGAGGGGCGCCGATATTATGCCAATGGCGCCGACGGATATGTGACGGTCATGGAGAGCCCCGAGAAGAAAAATATCCTTGATATCCTTGCCAATGGCCCTGTTCTGTACGTGTCCATGACGTATGACAAGGGCATGTCCGGGAAATGGGGACTGGTCCAGTACGTTTTAAATGACGAAGGACAGCCGGCGGAAGACTACAGCTGGGATGAGGGCGCCACCGTGGGCTGGATTAAGATGGAAGAGCTCTTAAGCGTATACGACGGTTACAGCTTTGCCGAAGAGCACAGGGCGGAGATTCAGGAGACGGATGAGGGCGCGGCGCCAAAGGTGGTTATGCCGGATACGGGGACCATCTATCTCTGGGAATATCCCGGCTCGGAGATTTCATACGGGACGCTGGAATCCATGGAGAGTGAGATCTCCATCGATCAGACGTACCAGGATCCGGGCGGAGATCTTTGGGGCCATTCGGGCTATTATTTCGGCTATAGGAATTTCTGGATTAACTTAAGCGATCCGGGCGAGGCAAATCCGGAGTTAAAACCGCAGGAAAAACCGAAACTTACCCCTCCAGCAGATCGTAAAACGCTGGAAAGCCTTCCAAAGACAGGCAGATCCGGCCTGGTACTGCCCCTCACCGTGGCGGGGCTGATCGTCCTGACCATTGTCCTGACCACGCTCGTAATCCGATTTATGGCGGTTAAAAAGAGGGATGAGGAAAAAACGGCGGACGGCGGGCGGAAAGAATCTTAAAAAGGCCGCGGGAGTAGGAAATTCCATGGTAATTTTGTAAGAAAATAGTAAAGCAAAGATACCTTTCTTGTGGTAGAATGGAAACAGACTAAAGCTGAAATAACACAAGGGAGGTATTTTTCATGTCAGAAACTACGAACATTCTGGTGGTAGATGATGAAAAAGAGATTGCTGAGCTGGTAGAGATATACCTGGTCAGTGACGGATATAAAGTATTTAAGGCTAATAACGCCATGGACGGATTGGATATTCTGGATAAAAATGAGATTCATCTGGTTCTGCTCGATATTATGATGCCGGGCATGGACGGGATGGAGATGTGCAGAAAGATCAGAGAGACAAACAACATACCGATCATCATGCTGAGCGCCAAGTCCACCGATTTAGACAAGATTATGGGACTGGGAACGGGAGCTGACGACTACGTGACAAAACCGTTTAACCCGCTGGAGCTGACGGCCCGTGTGAAGTCCCAGCTGCGCCGCTACACCCAGTTAAACCCCAACAGTGCGGTGAATGAGAAGGCGGGCAACGAGATTACCATCCGCGGACTGATTATCAACAAAGACAACCACAAAGTGACCGTTTACGGGGAAGAGATCAAGCTGACCCCGATTGAATTTGATATCCTCTATCTTCTGGCGTCCAATCCGGGCCGTGTGTTCAGCACGGATGAGATATTCGAGAAGGTGTGGAATGAAAAGGTATATGAGGCCAATAACACGGTCATGGTACATATCAGGCGTCTGCGCGGCAAGATGAAGGAAGACACAAGGCAGAATAAGATTATCACCACAGTGTGGGGGGTAGGGTACAAAATTGAAAAATGATATGAACCGGCGCTTCCGCACCCGTGTGATAACAAATATTTTTTACAGCGCGGTCGTTACCGTCCTGATCGAGGTCTTTCTCGTTACCAACGTATCTCTGATCGCCACCTATATGGACAATGCGGGAATCGATAATTTCTTTATATCGATTCTCGTCTCCTTTGACGTGGTGGTTATTCTGATGTATGTGCTCTTTGGCATCCTTGTCTTTACTGTCACTTTCATGATTCTTCAGGAAAAGTCGCTCCGCTATATCACGAAGATTTCCGATGCCATGCAGAACATTTCCGAAGGGGATTTGAACGTCACGGTGGAGGTGGAAGGAGACGACGAGTTCTCTTCCATGGCTGCCAACTTAAATAAGATGGTAGAAGACTTAAAGGAGCTGATGGATAAGGAGAGAGAATCCGAGCGGACGAAGAATGAGCTGATTACCAACGTGGCCCATGACCTGCGCACTCCGCTTACCTCCATTATCGGTTACTTAGAGCTGCTTTCCGGCGACGTGAAGCTGGAACCGGAGATACAGAAAAAGTACATAAATATCGCATATGTGAAGACGAAGCGTCTGGAAAAACTGATTGAAGACTTATTTGGGTTTACAAAGATGAATTACGGAAAGCTTTCCATGCATGTGGGCCAGGTGGATGTGGTGAAACTGCTGAGCCAGCTGCTGGAAGAGTTCTATCCCAGCTTTGTAGACAAGAATTTATCGTATGAACTGCAGAGCAACGTCCCCGTCAAGGTGATTACCGCAGATGGGAATCTGCTGGCCCGGCTTTTCGATAATCTGATTAACAACGCCATCAAATACGGCGCGGATGGAAAACGGATCATGGTGAAGCTGCACGCGGATGATGAGATTGTCACAGTTTCAGTTATCAACTATGGCTATGTGATCCCGGCGGATGAACTGCCGCTTATCTTTAACAAGTTTTACCGTGTGGAGCAGTCTCGTTCCACCAACACGGGGGGAACCGGACTTGGCCTTGCCATCTCGAAGAATATCGTGGATATGCACGGCGGTACGATCACCGTGACCAGCGATTTATCCGGTACGGTATTTACGGTGAAACTGAAAGTGAATTTTGACGTTAACAAGGAAAACTTTGGAAAGATAGGATGACAAAAGGATGAGATTCAGAAAAAATACCCTTGTATGGGCGGTGATACTGAGCATGGCAGGCAGTGTTTTACTGCCTGCCTCCTGTGTAAATGCCTATGCTGCGCAGAATATGACAGAGCCGGCGAACAATTTAAATACCGAGTCCGATATTTATCTGACGTCGTCTCCGGTCGTGATGGACGTGACTTACGGATATGACGGGGCGGCCAAGAGCGGCCGCTATGTGCCGGTTCAGATATCCCTGGCCAATCAGGAGCAGAAGGCGTTTGAAGGGACTCTTCGAATCCAGGCAATGGAGTCCGACTATGAGATTTATGATTACGATTACCCGCTGACCCTGTCCGCAGGGGAGAAACTGGAGAAGAACCTGGACATTCCGGCAGGCAGAGGTGAGATTCTGTATGTAAAGCTGTTCGATGGAAATGGCACGGAGCTTGTGCGCAAACGTCTGAGAATCAATGTGAGCCGCGAAGTCGCAGAGCTGTATGTGGGTATCCTTTCCGATTCTCCGGACAGCTTGAATTATTTAAACGGTGTGGGAGTCAATTACAGTTCGGTCAGGACGAAGACATTTAATCTGACGGCGGATACCATGCCGGATAAGGCTGTCGGGATGGATCTGCTGGATGTACTGCTGATCACGGATTACGATACGAGAAAGCTTTCAGACAGCCAGACCGACGCCATCTGGGAGTGGGTCAGAGGGGGCGGAACGCTGTTAATCGGAACCGGCGGCCGTGCGAATGATACGCTGGCGGCATTCCGTGAGGAGATTGTCGAGACGGCGTTTCCTGCGCCGGATGTGCGTTCCGTGGATATGGGCGTGGAATACGCCACCAATGGCCCGGGAGATTCCTTTATCAATCTGACCTGCGCCGACATCTCGTTAAAGGGCGGCACCGAAGTGCTGGCCAACGACGAGTTTCCGGTTCTCACATCGACTCCGAAAGGAAAGGGGCTGGTGGGAGTCGCCGCCTATGACTTTGTGGATATCTCGGACTTCTGTGAGACACAGCGTTCCTACGTGGATAAGCTTCTGACCGCGCTTTTGGGAGAAGATAAGCTGAACAACTTATCCTCCTATCTCTATTACGGCAATTCCAGCAAATACTGGTCGGTTCAGAGCATTTTGAACACAGGCAATGTAGATAAGCTTCCGAATATGCCGCTGTATGTGATTGTAATTCTCGGTTATATCATTCTGGTAGGACCGGGGCTTTACCTGCTGTTAAAGAAGCAGGAGCGGAGAAGATTTTACCGGACCGGAGCGGTCGTTCTGTCCCTTACCTTTGCGGCGGTCATCTACCTTATGGGAGTCGGAACCCGGTTTAAGAATACGTTCTTCACCTACGCCACGATTCTGGATACGTCGGAGAAATCCATCGACGAGTACACCTACATCAACATACGGACTCCGTATAACAAACCGTACGCGGTTTCACTGGATCCGGGCTATGACCTGCTTCCCATAACCAGAAGCTATTATTACGATATGACGCCGGTGCCCAAATTTACAGGCACGGAGGAGAGCAGGGTACGGGTCGAGTACGGGCTGAATGAGACGAAGATATCCGCTCAGAACGTGGTTTCCTTCACTCCCAAATATTTCTCACTTGTGAAGAAGAGTCCCAACACCGAGCACCAGGGGCTTACGGGAAATGTCACTCTGTTTGACGGCCAGATAAGCGGTACCGTGACGAACCGGTACTCGTTCCCGGTGGAAAAGGTCGGAGTGATGATGTTCGGCCAGATGATCGTGATCGATGAACTGGGGCCGGGAGAGACGATGTCGCTCGACGGTCTGAAGGTCATCAATTATCCGCTGAACAGCTCCTATTTAATCGCGGAGCGTGTGACGGGCGGCTATCAGTATGAGAAGCCGGATATCGAGGATGAGAACTACATGCTGGCACTTTCCCGGGCAAACATCCTGGGCTTCTATCTCGACACGTATGCCTCTGTCTACAGTCCGGAAGCGCGGATCGTGGCGTTCAGCAGAGAGCAGTCTGACAGCAAATTCCTGGCAAAGGGTGACTACGACACCTACGGCATGACCATGTTTACCTCTGCCCTGGATATCAGCACGAAGAAAAACGGCTATACCTACCGTTCGGCTCTGATGAAGGCGCCTCACGTCGTGAGCGGCCAGTATTACGCGGCCAGCAACTCCGTCTACGGTATGGACCCGACGGTTTTAGAGTACTCCCTGGGGAATGACATCGAGGTGGAGAGCCTGACATTTGAAAAGATTTCGGATGAATTCCTGGAAGGTGAGAAGAACAATGGATTGTCCATGTTCAGCGGAAGCCTTTATTTCTACAATCACGATACGGGGATTTACGATCTGATGGATACCGGAAAGAGCGTCTACGCTGCAGATGAACTGGAGCCTTATCTGTCTCCTGGAAATACGATGACAATCAAGTATATCTTTGACAACAACACGGATTACAGCTGGGTGACACTGCCGATGCTGACCGTCCTGGGAAAGGATAAATGATGCTGGAGATCAGAAACTTAAAAAAGACATTTGGAAAATTTTACGCGCTGAACGGTCTGGACATGGACATCGGAGATGGAGCGCTCTACGGATTCGTAGGGCCTAACGGAGCCGGAAAGACGACGACCATCAAGATTATGACCGGACTTTTAGAGGCGGACGAGGGGCAGGTGCTGATCGACGGCGTGAATGTAACCGGCGGCCTGTCCCAGCTGAAGCTTAAGATCGGGTATGTGCCGGATTTCTTCGGCGTATACGACAATTTAAAGGTCAGTGAATACATGGAGTTTTTCGCCTCCTGCTATGGAATCAATGGATTAAAGGCGAGAACGCGTTATATGACGCTTCTGGAACAGGTTGGACTGGAAGACAAGGTGAATTTCTATGTGGACGGTTTATCCCGCGGTATGAAGCAGAGGCTGTGCCTCGCCAGGGCGCTGATCCACGATCCGTCCCTTCTCGTCATGGATGAGCCGACCTCCGGACTGGATCCGAGAACCCGGTTTGAATTTAAGGAGATATTAAAAGAACTGCGGGAGCAGGGAAAGACGATCCTGATCAGCTCCCATGTCCTCTCCGAGCTTTCCGAGCTCTGTACGGACATCGGGATCATCGATCAGGGAAAGATGGTGTTAAGCGGCAGTATGGAAGCGATCCTGCGCCGCGTCAATACCTCGAATCCGCTGATCATCTCCATTCTGGGGAGCAAGGAGAAGGCGCTGACGATTTTAAAGAGCCAGCCCTGCGTACAGACCATTTCCGTAAAGGAAGGCAATATCATGGTCCAGTTCGTCGGGGACGAGGAGGATGAGGCGGTTCTGCTTCAGCAGCTGGTGGATGCGGAAGTGATGGTGCACGGGTTTATCCGTGAACCGGGAAGCCTGGAATCCTTATTTATGCAGATAACTGACCACGATGTAGAAAAGGCGGTGTTAGTACATGAAAATGAATCCGGTATATAAAAGAGAGACCACCGTCAGCTCCAGAAGCTTCAGGCTGGCGCTGATCATTATGGTGTTTAACGGAATTCTGGCCCTGGTGGCCCTGCTTAACATGTATTCCGTGGTTGCGAGAGTAAAGATAACGGCGGAGATCCAGTACTCCTCCTTCCTGAATCTGTACGTATTTGTAAGCGTGGTGGAGTTCGTCATGCTGATGTTCATCATGCCGGCTCTGACTGCCGGAAGCGTCAGCGGAGAGCGGGAGCGGCAGACGCTGGATTTGATGCTGACAACGACGATGAAGCCGTCGGAGATTATATTGGGAAAGCTGAGCGCGTCCTTCTCTACCATGTTTATCCTGATTGTATCCAGCTTTCCGCTGCTGGCTGTGTCCTTTGTATACGGCGGTATCACGTTCTATGACGTCTGCCTGCTTCTCCTGTGTTATGTGGCGGTAGCGCTGCTCACCGGGAGCATGGGAATCTGTTTCTCGGCCATTTTCAAGCGTTCCACCATTGCTACGGTGGTAACCTACGGCATTTTGATTCTGATTGCGGCGGGAACGTATGCGGTTAACGTGTTTGCACTTTCCATCGCCCGCATGAACATGAACAACACGTACATAAGCTCGGTTGGCTCCATGACGGAGCAGGCGAATTCCGGCGGATTCTTATATCTGCTGCTCTTTAATCCGGTCGCCACATTTTACGTGATGATTAACCGACAGGCAGGAGATAATCAGGTTACCGGAAGCTTAAGCCGCTGGTTCGGCCCGCATCCGGAGAATTTCATCATGAATTACTGGGTGGTCATAAGCATCATCATCCAGCTGGCGCTGTCTGCGATCTTCTTGCTGATCGCCATTCGCGCCATCAATCCGGTCAAGAGAAAGCCGGTAAAACAGCAGAAGGTAAAGAGCAAGGCGAGAGTGAGTGTCCCGGCGGCTGGCAGCCAGTCGTAAGGCGAAGCGCCGTGTCACGGTTTGGCTCATTCCCTGAAAGAAAAATTTGGACGTGGCTGTTGGACATAAAATACGTGTGTCCGCCGGCCGCGTTTATTTTTATAGCTTGTATCCAGATGACAGAATGCGGGAATATCAGGGATTGGCTGGACATGCCCCTTTACAAAATTTAAAAAATAAAGGAGAAAACATATGCTGACAATTGGATGTCATTTATCATCTTCGAAAGGTTATCTTGCCATGGGAAAAGAGGCTGTGAAGATTGATGCAAATACGTTTCAGTTTTTTACCAGGAATCCGCGGGGAGCGAAGGCGAAGGCCATCGATGAAAATGACGTGGAACGGTTCCTGGCATTTGCGAAGGAGAACGGGATCGAGCAGATTCTGGCCCACGCTCCTTATACGCTGAACGCCTGCTCTGCGGATGAACATCTGCGAGAGCTTGCGAGAGATACGATGGCGGATGACTTGAGGCGTATGGAGTATACGCCCGGCAACTGCTATAATTTCCATCCGGGAAGCCATGTGGGACAGGGGGCAGAAGCGGGGATCGCGTTCATTGCGGATATGCTGAACCAGATTTTGAAACCGGAGCAGCGTACTACGGTTCTCCTTGAAACCATGTCCGGGAAAGGAAGCGAGGTGGGCCGCGAATTCGAAGAACTGCGGGAGATATTAGACCGTGTGGAGTGTAAGGAACGCATGGGCGTCTGCCTCGATACATGCCATGTGTGGGACGGAGGCTATGACATTGTAAATGATTTGGAGGGCGTCATTGGGAAGTTTGACCGGATCATCGGTCTGGAAAAGCTGAAGGCCATTCATTTAAATGACAGTCTGAATCCGCTGGGTGCCCATAAGGACCGCCATGCGAAGATCGGGGAAGGCTGTATCGGGGAGGAAGCGCTGAAGCGCGTGGTGACGCATCCGGCTTTAAAAGATCTGCCGTTTTATTTAGAGACACCGAATGAGCTTCCCGGGTATGCCAGGGAGATTGCAGTCATGAGAGAGGCAAGCAGATACAAAATAACTTATAGTTAAAAAACAAAACCATGAATTAAAAGACGCTCAATTGTATACCAGCCTGAAGCCTGCTATAATAAGACCATGAAGGGCCCTTCTTCATAGAAAACAGGAGGGATTATGTATGGCAATGAATGCGGTAATACGTGAAAAACGAAAAGAACTGGGACTGACCCAGGAGAAGGTTGCAGAGTATTTAGGAGTATCTGCGCCAGCCGTGAACAAGTGGGAAAAGGGTGTTTCCCAAACAAAAAGATATTAAGAAACAGCCCATGTTTACCTGCTTGCAAACAAAAGAATATTGCTACTAGACTAAGAGATACTACATAAGTGTGTTGGTATCTCTTTTTTGTTGCCGTGAAACAGCAGACTATTTCATTTCTGCTTGATTACCTTAAAACTTATTAGTCTATGGTTTGTCAAGGGCTTGTTGCGTGAGAAATGCTGAATATCACCCTTTACAAAACATAGGCTGATAAGTAACTTTTCAAAAGCAGAAAAGAAATGGCAATGCTTATAACAATATGATATAATGCAGATGAAGACAAAAAAGGAATTTGTCGAGCTGGTTAGTTCGAGATAATTTTGAGTTTGTTAAGATGTGGTGC
>ERZ791895.1019-NODE-1019-length-13045-cov-3.170901_pt1 | contig 13045 bp, 10 predicted proteins | sample MGYA00510153_ERZ791895 | MGnify/ENA primary metagenome ERZ791895 (study PRJEB30046, sample SAMN00792064) | human gut metagenome | study: EMG produced TPA metagenomics assembly of the A metagenome-wide association study of gut microbiota in type 2... | reverse complement strand
GTGAGGCATATCAAGAAAAGATCGAATCTCTGAAAGAGAAAAGTTTGTTTGAGGTTTTTACAGAACATAATCACGAACAAGAAAAATTAATTTACAGCTTCACGCAAGCTATTTCCTAACCAAAGTATATTTATATCCTGTTTCCGAGCAGTCTTGCAGGATAAGAGTGTCTCCTTTGATAGACACAGGATAGGCAGGGTTGGTCTCGTAGAAGACATCCATCAGATAGGCTTCATATCCGGCCCCCGTATCCGCTTTGCGCCAGTTCAAAGCCCCCGGTTCGGCTTTGCCGTCCTCCGTCCAGACATATTGGTCGTCTGCAAACTTGATGAAAGTATTCTCATATTCGCAGAACTCACGGGCGTTCTTGCCACTCACCAGTTCCCATTCTCCGTTGACCAGCGTCTTGATCTCCGGCAGATCCTTATCGAACAACGTTACATTCGCGCTCTCCGCATCCTTCTTTTTATTGCTCTGACAAGCCGTACCAAACAGCAGGACAACGACAAGCAGCAACGGCAATACATCCATCAGCTTCTTCATATCACTCACTTATTTACAATGTTCCTTTATCAACTTTCCAGCAAGCGGATCGCCCAATTCTTTAGCTTTGTTGAATGCTTCGCAAGCCTCTGTTTTCTTCTTCAAACGGACGCAACAAACGCCCCGTAAACGATAACAGGCTCCGAAATCTGGAGCAATCGCGATTGCCCTCTCTATACTTTTCAGTGCATCTTCATACTTCTGCTGGCGAACATAGATGGAAGCTTCTTCCGCATAGTAGTCGGGCGTGCTGGGACTTCCCTGTATAGCAGCCTGGATATCCTTCAAAGCTCCCTCCAAGTCACCCGCACGGAACTTGGCTTGTTCGCGCAGAAAGAAGAAGTTCGGAAGCACCTGTCCACCAATCAGTGTATAATAGAGGTCATAATCAGCGATAGCCTCCGTGTATTGTGCAAGGCGCAGGCGCCAATTGATCCGTTCCAACACATAAGCTGCCGCCTCGGCATTCATATTTGTCCCGCATTTCTCGATCGCCTTGTCGAGCAGGTCGATAACATCACCGATATTAAAACCGGTAACCCGTTCCTTTGCCTTTGCAGCCAAATAATAAGAAGAAGCAGAGGCGACATCGCTGTTGTTAACGATCATGTACTCATCGAATGCCTGCTGGAACTCTCCTTTATTGAACAGGATATCCGCCCTTAATTGGTGATAGGCTGGCAGGTTATCCTCTTCGATCGCCTTGTCCAAAGCCTCCATAGCGGCTTCGATTGTCCAAGCTGGATCAGTCAGCGTACTATCGGCCGAAGCAACACCGTAGATCAACTTAGCCTGGTTATACCAGAAATCACCTTTCTTATCGCTACATTTAGAAGCGGTTTTTATGTCGTCCAGTGCCTTTTGCAAATAGATTGCCTGTTCAGCCATAGAGTTAGCCAATTCCGCACGATTGTAGGCATAAAGATCAGAACGGTTCAGATAACCGTCGGGAGCATCCGGGAAGGTGGTGATAAAATCGTTGACCGTTTCCAAGCGTGCCTTTGCGTCCTGCGTGCCACTGATCAAGTAAAGAGCTACGGTTGCTTGGTCCAGTTCCTTCGGCCATCCTTTCGGTATATTGATATTGCGGTATGCAGAACTCAGATAATCAGCAGACCCTATTGACAAGCTACCTGCATATCCAGCAGAAAGGCCATAGCAAATATCTTTCTTTCCACCTGCATCCGCTTGTGCCAGCCCGAACACTTCACCTTCGGGAGTCAGCAACGGAGCATTGAGTTCGTTTTCTTCCAATGCGACTGCCATCTTGTAATATTTATACGGATCTTTCAGCTTACTTACTTCGGTAATAGCACCAGACTTAAAGGTGGCGTTCTTGCCGGTAGAGTATAATAGCAGATAGGCATTCGTCCCGTTTGCCACCGGCTCAGCAGCAATCGGCAGGAAAACAGCTTTCTTCGGCACTTCAACCTGAAACTTTACAGCGTCATACAGTTCGTCTGCACCCAGGATATTCTTAACCAGAAATGTTTTTCCCTCAAAGTCTGTGATTGTTGCTTTCTCGGCACCCTTAAAGATATTGTATGCAGAGACAGCCTCGCCTGTTTCGGAAATAAAGAATCCCGTACTAGTTGCGAGCTTATTTCCATCCTTTCCATAAGTGGTAATTGTAAAGACCGCTCTCTTGGCTTTGTTCATCCATTTAGGAGCGTTTTTCTGTGCTGCCGCCGAGAGGCACAAACAACTGATCAAAATCAAATGTAGTATTCGTTTCATTTCTTTTTCATGTTATCAGATACAGACGCAAAAGTAAGTATTTATCTTAGAATATACGCATCATGGTGTTAAAAATACTAACTCGCTCTAAATTGGACTTTGATTGAAAATCAAGAAGTTGGGCGTTTGCCTATATTATACAGGTAACAATATGGAAACGAGCGGACTTCTGCTCGTTTCTGTATTTTGCAATATGCAAAGAACGCCTTAATTCGGGGACAAAGATACGATATTTTTCTTAATATCCCATAATTTACAAGAAGAGAAATATGGAAATTAGGACTTTTTTACATAGAAATTTAACTTCATTTTTTCGTAAAAGCAACCAAACATAATCACTCAGTGATAGCTACATACATAATAGTTTTGCTTTTTCCACTACATATTCAAAATAGCATCAACAGAAAGGTGTTGTATATTGCTAATTGCTGTTGTGTTTTAATTTAATATCCCGTAAGGAAATTCGGTAGAATCAACATTAAAATAGTAAACGTTATTTGTGTCTAAATCAAAAGCAGTCATAACGACAGGTGATACATCTCGTGCATTAGTAGTTGTAAGACCTTCATTCGTCCATAAAAACTTTAAATAAGTAGGAATGGCTCCCCATAAAAAATCATGTGAACTGTTTGAAATATTATAAAAACAAACCTTATCTGAAAAGACTAAAGAAAGAAAAAAATTTGAGTTTTTCACAAACAGTTTGTAATTGCCAGTAGCTTTTAAATTAAAAGATTTATCATATAAATAAAATGATTTACTTTTATTATTTACTAAATAAAGCCTGTCATCTTCGTTATAAACAGAATAGTTCGGAATTGGGTGGCCTAATTGCAAACCTAAGTAACTATCCACGACCTTAACCCTAATAGTAACGCTAGTATTCTCCGTCTTATCCTTTACAACAAGATAAACAATCCCATTCTTTTTTGTCTTTATTTTTATTTTTCCAGCACCAATAGTGGCTTCCAAAACATTATCATCTGACACTTCGACTGAAAGATTGTTGCTTCCACCACTAAACATAATTTCCGATGGGTTTTCTAATAATGGCTTTTCGTAATACTCTTTTTCAAAACACAATGATGAAACATCAGTACCATTACTACAGCCATATACTATAGAAAACAATAAAAAAAGAAAAAAGGATTGAATTATTTTCATATTTGCCAATAGAATAAAGCATTTGATGTACATAACTTTGTACACCAAATGCAATTAAAACTAATTATTTCTTATGAATTTCTGTTATTTCCCAAAAATTTATATTATAAGTGCCTAATGTTGTCTCAAAATCAGTCGAAGCATCTGCATTTACCTTATAAAAGCCATTGTCAGTTCCATCCCATCCCATATTAGCATGAAAGTACAAATCGTTATTTCGTAAAATTTCTCTGCTTGTCTTAGTGCAAATTGCATATCCATCTATAACCCAAGCATGAGAACCTTTTTCAGCCTGTTCATTTGCAGTATGTGTTCCACCCATTATTGCAACGCAAGGCATCTGGCGGTTTGCATTTATCGTATTTAACAGTGGATCTGGGGCATATTTATTATAATAAGTGCCACAAGAAACATACTTCTTTAAATAATTCAATAAATTAGAAACTGAAGTTGTACTACTTTTTACACAAGGTATATTCGGATCATCATAAGGCCCATACTTAAAATCCTCATCAATATTTGGTGTTGTATTTGTTCCTTCATACATATGCTTAACTACTTTGGAAATCATCATAGCCTCCTCATAATCTCCGCCAAAATACGAATTATAGTTCAATTTCGGTTTTTTAGTAACAAATGCCCAGTCTATGACTGTTCCATCAATCGTCATGCTCGGAGCGATAGCTGCTAAAGTTTGAACTCCTGCTGTAATAGCACACCCCATAGGGTAATTTGTTTCCGTATGATACTTTGCATTATAAGATTTAGGCAACAACAAGTTATAAGGATTGTTTTGGCCCCACTCGGTCTTTAAAACAGCTCCACCATTTTGAGGCATTAACGATATAATCTGGCTCAAAGGTTTGTCATAAGCTGTAGAACGGGAAGTTGTTTCATGGCTTTTTACACCATTAACCTCAATCAAATCTTTTATTTCTTCATATGTTACTGTAGATTTACCCAAACAAGAAGCCACTTTCTTCAAGGTTTTCTCTCGTAACTCAACTTTGAGCCTTTCTATTTTATTTATCTCTGAAACAGTTGAAGCTTCTGCCAATTTTAACATCAAACATGCCCCAGTACTATCTTTTTTCTCAAAATTACCATTTTCTATATATGCCAAAACACCAGCACTTCGAGAGTCGGCAGAAACTAAAGCATACCCACTCTTTTCTCCAGACTGTAAACACACCTCATAAACAGGAATACTATCAGTCGTAGTCCCTCTTGTTGTCTTGCTTGATATAATTCCGCCAATGCGATATGAGCCCACAATAGACATTCTTGGATTGGCAGCACTTCTTGTTTTTGAGCCCAACGAAGAGGAAAAATCATTTACCATTGCCAGAATCTCATCCTCTGATAAATTTGTAGGATTATCATTTGCTATACTCATTGCCTCATCCATAGACAAATTAACATTCACGTTCTCAATAACAGGATTACTGTCATTAAGAATTTCATCTTGGCACGATGATACAATCACTGCCAATAATATTAAAACTAAATACTTTTTCATATTTATACTGTACTACTGGTTAAATGATGCAAATTTACGAAATTTATTTTAAATCGATATATAACGAATGTATTATTTATGCATTATTAACAATTTTTGTTGTTAAGGCGTTAAAATATATTGCATTTGGGCATTTTTTACTTTATTAATATATAAGAACTAACATCCTTTGCTTTTGCTTTCTTAACATAAAGCTCTAAAGCAGCCAAAGGAGAATAAGAGAGGTTGGAACGTAAACAGTTGGGAATGAGTAGATTTGCACAAAGTTGCCAAATCGCCATAAAGCAAGCGAGTGAGGAATATTGAAGTAGTTCAGTTACTAAATCGTGAGCCACAGTTACCTATGCAAAGCAGGTAACAATGCGGAAAGGCAACTTTGTGCATCAACGGATTTTATTGCGCTGATTCTCTATGTTTTGCGTATCAAGGAACGCTTACAAAATGATTATATTTGCACACTCAAAATGTAAGCGTTATGAAAATCGAAAAATTCAAGGTGTTGCTCTACCTAAAAAAGAGCGGAATGGACAAGAACGGAAAAGCTCCCATCATGGGACGCATCACGGTGAACAGGACTATGGCGCAGTTCTCCTGCAAGTTGTCTTGCACTCCATCGCTTTGGAATCCTCGTGCCAGCCGATTGGAGGGCAAGAGCAAGGAAGCCGTGGAGACCAACAAGGACATTGAGCAGTTGTTGCTTTCCATCCAAAAGGCTTTCGATGTGCTTGTGGAAAAGAGAACGGACTTCGAGGCTAAGGATGTCAAGGAGGCTTTGCAGGGCAGCGTCAAGACACAGACCACCCTTCTCTCCTTCGTGGACGAGCATATCAGTGAACTCAGTACCCATGAGGGCATCGATATGTCGAAGAGCAGTGTCTGGACTTACAGAAAAATTCGCAAGAATCTCGCTGAGTTCATCGGGGAGAAGTATAGGTTGACTGATTTGGCTTTCGGACAGCTGACCGAGCCTTTCATCAGTGACTTTCACCATTACCTGCTTGACGAGAAAGGCTTTTCATCAGGAACCATCACCATCTATGTGTCGCTCTTCAAGAAGATGTGCCGCATCGCCTTTGAGCGAGGCTTGTGCAAGAACCTGCTGTTCGCCCATTATCGGGTTGGCACTCCAAGGGTTACGACACCCAAGGCTCTCAGCATGTCTGATTTCATAAAAATCCGTGATGCGGAACTACCCGAAGACAAACCGAGACTATCCGTTAGCCGTGACCTGTTTCTTTTCGCCTGCTATGCAGGAACAGCCTTCATAGACACCGTTTCCATCACGAAAGCCAATGTCAAGGTGTTGGAGGATGGCGACAAATGGCTCATCTATAACCGCAAGAAGACCGGAACACTTGCCAGGGTGAAACTCCTGCCCGAGGCGTTGGAGCTGATGGCGAAATACGAGGACGAGGCAAGAGATACCCTTTTCCCATTGCTGAGCACGAATCGTGTTCGTATCGATCTCATCACCATCTGCAAGTTGGCGGAAACGAGCAAGACCTATTCCTACCATTCGGGACGACACTCGTTCGCCAGCCTCATTACGCTGGAGGCTGGTGTGCCGATGGAGACCATCTGCAAGATGCTCGGTCACAAGGATGTGAAGATGACGCAGCGGTATGCGAGAGTGACCCAAAAGAAGCTGTTTGAGGACATGGACAAGTTCATCGCTGCAACCGAGAAGGACTTCGTTCTCGCATTATGACCAAGGCTTTCAACTTTTCTTTTCACAGTTCAACTACATTATATTATAAGGACAACAACTATGAGCAGAAGTACATTTTCAATTTTGCCTTACATCAACAGACAGAAGGTGAAGGCAGACGGAACAGCCAACATACTTTGCCGCATCACCGTTGACGGCAAAAGTGCAGCTATTTCCACAGGCATATCCTGTACCCCACAGGAGTGGAACGCCAAGAAGGGAGAGGTACGGAACGCAAGGGACAACGGACGATTGGCAAGTTTCCTTGCTGAGGTCAAGGATAAATACAACTCACTTCTTTCCACCAACGGCATCATCACCGTGGAAATGCTGAAGGCAGTGTTGAAGAACAAGGACACGACAGGAAGGTTCTTGCTGAACTTTGGTGATACCATCGTGGAATGGTATCGAACCTCAAAAGCCAGACAAACCTTTCTGCACAAGCGAACATGGCAGAAGAACCTGAGAGCCTTTGTCCATTCGTTGGATAAGGACGACATCGCCTTTGAGGACATAGACGAGAATTTCGGGGAGGAATACAAGCTATTCCTGAAACGAGACCAGGGACGTATCGACAGCTACGTGAACCATTGCCTTCTCTGGCTGAACATGTTGATGTACAAGGCAGTGGACAGGAGCATTATCCGCTTCAATCCCATAGCCAAGATAGGGTATGAGAAGAAGGCAGCCCCGAAGATGACCCATATCAGCAAGGCAGACTTCATCAAGATGCTCTCTACCCCGATGGCTGACGAGCGAACGGAGCTTGCACGCAGATGTTTCATTTTTGCCTCGCTCACCTCCTTATCCTATATAGATGTAAAGAAACTGTACCCTCACCATATCAGTGAGAACTCCGAGGGTAGGAAGTTCATCCGCAAGGAAAGAGAGAAGACAGGCGTGGAGTTCTTCGTGCCACTCCATCCAATAGCCGAGAAGATTCTTTCGCTCTACAATACCACGGACGACAGCAAGCCTGTTTTTCCACTGGGTGAGAAGAAAGACATCTATATTGATGTGCATACCCTTGGAATGGTGCTTGGCATAAGCAATAAGTTGGGATTCCACGCCAGCCGCCATACATTCGGAGTCTTGATGCTCAACGAGGACATTCCCATCGGCAGCATAGCCAGGATGATGGGACACGCAGACATTACAAGCACACAGGTCTATGCGCAGGTGACGGAGCAGAAGATTTCAAATGACATGGATAAGCTTATTGCCAAGCGGGAAAGGAACAAAAATCCAATGGCATAGACCTGCCATAAAGCAACGTTCCTTGGAGGCTTTGCGCCTCCAGCCACTTGGGCGAACCACCGCAGTGTGTTTTAGCATGGTATTAGATTTATACAGGTAACACAAATGATACCCGGCAAACACGAACAACTCGGTATAGCCAATAAAATGAGGCGACAACCTATAACAACCACGCTCGGTAAGTTATACGTTGTCGCCTTGTTCATTTCACTCCACTCATCAAGGACATGTATTTCTCCTACAAGCCCTTCATTCTGTACGCCTCACGATAGTTAGCCATCAGAATCTTCTGAATGTCGGACTCGCGGTAGAGTATCTTTCCGCCAAGCTGGATATACGGGATAACGCCAAAAACAACAAGAAAAACTTGCACGACTGCAACGAATACATGAACAATGATGAGTTGAGAAATACGTTGAAGTTCTCACAACTATCTCGGTATGCAAATAAGTAAGCCACAACTAAATTGCCACGTTACACCCAATCAGTTGCATGGCTGCACTCAGTACACTTACTTTGCACCCGACAATCGGTCAATGGTGCAAACCGTGACCACTATACTAACAAATAAAACAGCATAAGCTATGGCAAGAACAAAAGATGCAGTCTTGGCTCCTGGGCAAAAGGAGCTGATGGAAAAAGAGTATTTGGATTTTGTTAAACCATCTACGTATGGCAACAAAGCCAATCCAAGTAGTTGTAATTCTCTCTATGATGATGTAGAGAACCCAGAGTTGAGAGCAATTGTAGAGAAAGTTGCTGCAACAACTCCCTATAGAGAGGAAACAACAACGAACGAGGCTCAATCGCCACCGAATCCGCAGAAACGCATCAGCGGCAAGCAGCGCAAGGCGACATTGGAGGAGTATCAGCAGACCTTCCTCCAGGCTCCAAGGATTGACGACCGCAAGCCAGTCTTCGTCAGTTCCGATGTACGAGACCGTCTTGACCGTGTCGTCCGCATCCTCGGAGGAAGGCGCATGAGCGTATCGGGCATCATCGAGAACATCGTGCGCCATCACCTAAGCCTTTATGAAGAGGACTTCGAGGCTTGGCGCAAATTGTGAGAATTAAGGTCTGCGACCTTGGACGTGGATAGCTGAAAGGCTGTAGTTCCAACTAACGTGTTCTGAGAGGGAGCGAGGTTATGTTTTGGGAACCCCAAAACGCCTCGCTCCGTCATGAGGGCGGAGGAATTTTGCTCCCGACGGTCGCAGAAAGTGAGTGTACCAACAGTAAACAGTATATCGAATGACAAGCATACAGAAACAGGACAGAAAAAAGGGTGGAAGACTGCCCACAGGCAGGATTCACAAGCTGTCGAAGTCTGTCACGGTGAAGTTCTCGAAGCCAAGCTACGAGGCTTTGAGACTGAGGGCGAGAAAAGCCAACCGCAAGTTGGCAGAGTACATCCGTGAGTCCGCCTTGAACGGCGAGGTGGTCAGCGGACACAACGCAGAGACGGTAGCCATCGCCAAGAACCTCATTGGCATGGCGAACAATCTCAACCAACTTACCAAGCTGTCGCATCAGAGAGGTTTCCATGAAACCCATGTATATGTGGTGGACTTGTTGAGAAGATTGAAAGAAATCCTTGGCGAGTATCGCCAAGCAAGTTATAAACCGAAGCCAAGCAGTATGGGCAGAAAGGAGGATACCACATGATAGGCAAGCTAAAGAAGGGCAGCTCATTTGGTGGTTGCATCCGCTATGTTACAGGCAAGGACGAGGCGAAAATCCTTGCATCCGATGGAGTGTTACTCGGCACGAATGCCGAGATAGTACAAAGTTTTGAGCTGCAAAGACAGCTAAATCCAAGGATTAAGAAGCCTGTGGGACACATTGCACTCAGTTTCAAGCCCGATGACAAGCCACGTTTGACGGATGAGTTCATGGCTAAGATAGCCCTTGAATATATGCAGATGATGGGCATCACCGATACCCAATTCATCATCGTAAGGCATCACAACACAGACAATCCACATTGTCATATCGTGTACAACCGCATCAATAACAAGGGCAAACTCATATCAGACAGGAATGATTACAGGCATAATGAGCAAGTGACCAAGGCTCTAAAATCCAAGTATGGACTGACCTACGGAACGGACAAGAGCAATACTAATACTCGCAAGTTACGCAATGCTGAGCGTGCCAAATACGAGATTCACAATGCCGTCAAGGATGCCTTGAAAGGCGCTGATAGTTGGCAGAAGTTCAAGAATGAACTTGCAAAGTGAGGTGTTCTCTTGGAGTTAGTCTATAAGGACAAGGAGCGAACCAAGGTGCAAGGCATCCGATTCTGCAAGGACGGATATAGTTTCAAGGGTACGCAGATTTGCAGAGAATGCAGCTTTGGCAAGTTGGATGCAAGACTTGGCACAGAGTATAATCGTGTATCGCCAAGAGCCGAATCTATGCAGGGAGGACAACCAAGTTGTCACCAAGTAGAACAGACTCAACCAACGGCAGAACATACCCAAGACCCTTGGAGTGGTATTTCTTCCATCGGCTTGTTCGCTCCGTCTAATGCCCAAACTTATGAGCCATTCCCAGAGGAAGAATCCGCCAAGAAGAAAAAAAGGAAACGCAGAAAGGGCTTCAGCCTTTGATGCAAGTTACAAACTTAAAATTAGAATCGAACATGAAAGAAGAACTATTGGAAGCCATCTACGGCACAGTTGAGAGATTGGAGCAGAAAGTTGATGAACTTTCTGTCTCCACAAAGAACGCAGGAGCGGAAACCGTTCCTGCAAGTAATGACATAACCAAGTTGGATAAGTCAATCAATGCGATGTTTATCAAAGAAGAGGAAGTCAGAGGTAAAATATCCAAATTAAGAGATGCCATTGTCGTTTTTGCAGACCTTATTAAGGTTGAACTTGGCAAAAATGAGCAGCGAAGCAAGTTCTTGGTTGATGCTGTCAAGCAGATGAGACAAGAGAATGATGTTTCCTCAAAAGCATTGCAAGATAAACTTAAAGTGATGAACAAATCACCTCAAAAGAAGGTTGTAACCCATCGCTTCGAGCCAACTTCAAAGTCTGTTCTTCTTTTCATTGGTGGCATGGCTCTATCTCTTGTTCTCTCCATTTGGGGCAATCTCACCCAATGGCGAGAGCATCAAGATTGGGAGGAGGCAGATTTGAAGTATCGGGCTTTGAAGATGGTGCTTCCATCCGATGACCCCAATGTTCGATACATCGAAAAGAACTTTTCTGTATGCCCAAATAAAGAAGTTATTGAGAATGTGAGAGCTCATGTAAATACTTACGAGGACTCAATTCGCTACCATATCGAAATGATACAGATGGCAGCAATTAAAGATAGCATTGCTAATAGCCTATTTAAAGAGGCAAATGAAATTAAAAAGAAAATTAATAAGAGATAATAGACAACGGTCATCGGCTACAAGCGCATCCTTCGCTTCGATAAAGTAAAGACGAACGGTCTCCGTATCGTGTTTGATAGTGCAAGAACTTGTCCATGCATCAGCAACATAGCAGAATACTGACTTTTCATTAACTCTCAACTGTTCATTCGCGTCCGTGATGCCACTTGCTTGACATTGCGGACACTTTTTCTTTTATGATGGTTATGAAGAAGAAATTGGTAATTATAGCAGTTTTGGTTATCTCATTTGTTGCTTCCTATATATTATGCGGCACAGGACAAAACGATGTAGGTATTGACTCTGTTAAAGCCGAAGAATATACGGCAGTTTTAGAAAACAGTATTAACTTGGATTCCATAACAAGGGCATATTTTGGTGTGTTACCGACTAATGTAGAAACAAACTCACGCTAAATGCTTATGGCACCTATCGTTTGAAGCAGAAATCTCCAAACGGATTCGGATGATTGCAAAGTATTGAATGTTTTTTTCAAAGTGCTTGACGGCTGCATTCTGATGCTTGAACATCCGCAAAGCGGTGACAATATATTTTGTAAGGTAAAGAATGACAGCAGCATTATTTTGATAGACTCATTTGGTAAGAAAGCTAACTTTAAGACTTCAAGGAATGTGTAAAAACAAATTACATGGATCAACACGGTTTGTCTGTTTTTTGTTTTTATAGACAACCTATAATAAGATTTTTTAACACACAGTCAACCTATCTCAGGACGAGACAAAATTATAAATAGAGAAACAGGTTGTCATTATATAATTCAAAAATCACAAATCTTCTTACCTTTGTACATAAAAAGTAAGAAGATTTATGATCGATCAACCTACCATAGACCGGATACTGGATGCTGCAAACATTGTGGACGTTGTTTCCGAATTCGTTACCCTTCGGAAACGAGGCATAAACTATGTAGGGTTGTGTCCTTTCCATAGCGACAAGTCCCCCTCTTTCTATGTGTCGCCAGCAAAGAATATCTGTAAATGCTTTGCCTGCGGCGAAGGGGGTACGGCTGTTCACTTCATTATGAAGCATGAGCAGCTTTCTTATTATGATGCGCTTCGCTTCCTTGCCAAAAAGTACAACATCGAAATACAGGAACGGGAACTGTCGGAACGCGAAAAGCAGGTGCGCAGCGACCGCGAAAGCATGCTGATCGTCAATAGCTGGGCGCAGAAATACTTCACGACCCAGCTCTACGAACACCAGGAAGGCAAAGCCGCCGGCCTGCGCTACTTTGCCGAACGTGGTTTCCGGGAAGATACCATTCGCAAATTCCAGTTAGGCTACAGCCTCGACCAACGGGACGCCCTGTATAAAGCCGCAACAAAGAGCGGTTACAAAAAAGAATTTCTCGAAAAGACAGGTTTGGTGATCGCCTACGACAACGGCGGGGTAAACGACCGTTTTCGCGGGCGTGTCATTTTTCCGGTCCATACGCTCAGTGGAAAAGTCGTCGCTTTCGGAGGACGTGTCCTGAAGAAAGACGAAAAGACAGCCAAATATGTCAACTCGCCCGAAAGTGAGATTTACCATAAGAGTAACGAGCTTTACGGGATCTATTTCGCCAAACAGGCGATCGTAAAGGCTGACCGCTGCTTCTTGGTGGAAGGCTACACGGATGTTATTTCCATGCATCAGGCAGGGGTCGAGAACGTGGTCGCTTCATCGGGTACAGCCCTCACACAAGGACAGATCCGCCTGATACATC
>ERZ791895.1002-NODE-1002-length-13349-cov-4.325485_pt1 | contig 13349 bp, 9 predicted proteins | sample MGYA00510153_ERZ791895 | MGnify/ENA primary metagenome ERZ791895 (study PRJEB30046, sample SAMN00792064) | human gut metagenome | study: EMG produced TPA metagenomics assembly of the A metagenome-wide association study of gut microbiota in type 2... | reverse complement strand
CCTCTCGGCCCCCAGCCGAGCGCGCTACCAAGCTACGCCATACTCCGTTTCTGGTCACTATGGTATTATAGCAGAAAGTTTGCGATTTGAAAAGTATATTTGTTGAAATATTTTATATTTTAAGATATGATGGTAAGGACGATATGATTCATGGAGAAAAGACAGGTGAGAAAGAATATGAAACCGATCGTGAGTTTTGATGTAGATATGACACTTTTGGACCATAAGGACTGGACGATACCGGACAGCGCCATGGAGACCCTGGAACGGCTCCGGGAGAATTACACTATTGTGCTGGCCACCGGCCGCGACATGGATTCCAGCTTCAGCGTCGTGTTAAAGGAACAGATCAGGCCGGATGCCATCATTCATTTGAATGGAACGAAGATTACGGTGGGGGACACGATTATATACGAGCATCTGTTTGATAAGGAACTGATGAAAAAGATCATTGCCTATGCACAGGAGGATGCAGCCTGCAGCGTGGGAGCCAGTGTGGGCGGGTATGATTACTACGTGCATCCGGAAGTGGTGAACCGCCACGATACGGATCTGTGGGGAGAATGCGGACGCCGGTTTGCGGACCCGTGGAAGCTTCCTGATTTGGACGTCAGGACAATGGCATACATTGGAGATGAAAAGGGTGCAAAGGCCATGGGGGCCCGGTTCCCCGAGGTAAATGTGCACATGTTCGCGGAAAAACGGGGCGCGGATGTGGTGGAGAAGACAGCCAGCAAGGCTATGGGGCTGATCCGCCTCTGCGACTATTTTAATATCCCTCTTTCCAGTACGGTGGCATTTGGGGACAGCATGAACGATTACGATATCGTGAAGACGGCAGGCATCGGAATCGCCATGGGAAACGCCATGGAAGAGCTCAAGGAAGCCGCGGATTATGTGACTGATGCCGTGGATTCGGACGGAATCCGCAATGCCTGTGTGCATTTTGGGCTGATCCGGTTATAAGGGTGTGTGGCATTACTTTTATGAAAATATACAGGGAAGGAAATAAGTAGCATGGCAAAACATTATGATATTTTTATCATAGGCGGCGGGCCTGGCGGTTATACGGCTGCGCTTAAGGCAGCAGGGCTGGGGCTTAAGACTGCAATTGCAGAGAAGGAAAAACTGGGCGGGACCTGTGTCAATAAGGGGTGTATTCCGACGAAGGCTCTGCTTCATGCCTCCAGTATGTTTGCAGCGTTTCAGAGCTGTGATGTTTTTGGAGTATCGGCTGATTTCATTTCTTTTGACTTTAAGAAAATGCAGGACTATAAGAAACGTTCTGTAAAAGAGTACCGGAAGGAAGTTCGGGAATCGATTGAAAATGCGGGGGTCGACTATATCGAGGGAACGGCAACGATCCGCCGGGGACGGACCGTGGAGGTCAACAGTCCATCAGGTAAAGACTATTACGAGGCAGATCACATCATTATCGCAACGGGGGCGAAACCGGTGATACCGGATATTCCGGGAGCGATGCTGCCGGGCGTTCTGACGAGTGACCGGCTGCTGGCTTCCGATACCTGGAATTACGACCGTCTCACGATCATTGGCGGCGGTGTGATCGGAGTAGAATTCGCAACGATATTCCAGGCGCTGTGCTCCCATGTGACGATCATCGAAAGCCGGGAGCATTTACTGGGACCTATGGACAACGAAGTTTCCGAGGTCCTGGAAAATGAACTGAGACGGAAAGGAATCGCTGTCCAGTGTGAGGCAAAGGTCCTGGAAATCCGCGAGGAGGAACAGGGACTCATCTGCGTTTACGAGGCGGATGGAGAGGTGCGGTCGATCCGTTCCGGCCAGATTCTCCTGGCAGCAGGCCGAAAGCCGAATCTGGACGGACTTTTTGGACGGGATGTCAGCCTTGCCATGGAAGACGGATGTCTTAAGACGGATTCGGAGTTTCGGACCAGTGAACCCGGCATTTACGCCATCGGCGATGTGACGGCCGGCAAGATGCTGGCTCATGTGGCGGCGGCCGAGGGTACTTATGTGGTTGAAAAGATCGCGGGTGTGCATCACACCATACGGCTTTCCGTGGTTCCGAACGGCATGTTTGTGGAACTTCCGGTCGTGCCGGGATGCATTTATACCGAGCCGGAGATTGCTTCTGTCGGAATTACGGTGGAAGAAGCGAAGGCCCATAACATGAAGGTGCGCTGCGGGCGCTACTCCATGAGCGGTAATGGCAAATCCATCATTACCAGAGAACAGAGCGGATTTATTCATCTGATTTTTGAGGAATATTCCGGGACCATTGTCGGCGCTCAGATCGTCTGTCCGCGGGCCACTGATATGATCAGTGAGATGGCGACTGCTATCGCAAATGGCCTGACAGCGGATCAGCTCATGCTTGCCATGAGGGCCCATCCGACTTACAGCGAGGGCATAACGGCGGCAATCGAGAATTATTATGAAGCAAAAGGAGACGAAAGGTTATGATTCAAGAGAGAATTGCAGCATTACGAAGCCTGATGGCGGAGCGCCAGATTGACGCTTACATGATTCCAACCTCCGATTTTCATGAGTCGGAATACGTGGGCGATTATTTTAAATGCAGGAAATTTATAACTGGTTTTACAGGGTCCGCCGGTACGGCGATTATCACGCAGACAGAGGCGAGACTCTGGACCGACGGCCGGTATTTCGTACAGGCGGCGAAGCAGCTGGAGGGAACCGGCGTGCTCCTCATGAAATCCGGTCAGGAGGGCGTTCCGACCGAGGAAGAGTATCTGGCAGAGGTTATGCCTCAGAACGGAACCCTGGGTTTCGACGGCCGTGTCGTCAACAGCCAGCTGGGAGAGAAGCTGGAAGAACTTCTGGAAGACAAGCACGTGAAATTTTCCTGGAAGGAAGATCTGGTGGATCTCACCTGGGAAGACCGTCCGGCGTTATCCGCTGAACCGGTCTGGATTTTAAAAGAAAACTACGCGGGTAAATCAGCAGCGGATAAGATTGCTGATTTAAGGGAAGCGATGAAGAAGGAGAAGACCACGGTCCACGTCCTCACCACGCTTGATGATATCGTGTGGCTGTTAAATATCCGTGGAAATGACGTCGTCTGCAATCCCGTAGTCCTTTCCTATGCATTGGTAACGATGGAACGGTTCTATTTATTTATCAATGAGGCGGTTCTGGACAGCGAAGTGAAATCCTATTTAAAAGAGCTGGGAGTTACCGTACGGCCGTACAATGATATTTATGATGCGGTGAGCCAGTTAAAGGGCCAGAAGGTGCTTCTGGAGACAGCGAAGACCAACTATGCGATCATCAGCAATCTGGATGAATCCAATGCAGTTATTGACCGTATGAATCCGACCGCTCCGGCCAAAGCAGTCAAAAATCCGGTTGAGATCGAAAATATGAAGAAGGCTCATATCAAAGACGGTGTGGCCATGGCGAAGTTTATCTGCTGGCTGAAAAAGAATATTGGAAAGCAGACGATCACCGAGCTTGACGCGGAGCATTACCTGGATAATCTGCGCGCAGAGCAGGAGGGAAATCTGGGACTTTCGTTCCATACCATATCCGCTTATGGGGCAAATGCGGCGATGTGCCACTATTCCGCGACGCCGGAGAGCAATACGGCTCTGGAGCCAAAAGGACTCTATCTGGTAGATTCCGGCGGACAGTATTATGAGGGAACAACCGATGTGACGAGAACGATCTCTCTGGGGGAGACGACGGAAGCAGAACGGGAACATTTTACCCTGAGCGTCATCAGTATGCTGCGTCTGGCCGCTGTAAAGTTCTTATATGGGTGCAGAGGACTTACCCTGGATTATGTGGCGAGAGAGCCGCTCTGGAGCAGAGGACTGAACTTTGACCACGGAACCGGCCACGGAGTAGGTTACCTGTTAAATGTTCACGAACGCCCCAACGGTATTCGCTGGCGTATGGTGCCGGAGCGCCAGGACAACTGTGTACTGGAAGAAGGCATGGTGACTTCCGACGAGCCGGGCATATATATTGAAGGCAGCCACGGCGTACGTACGGAAAATCTTATTGTCTGCAAGAAGGCAGAGAAGAACGAATACGGCCAGTTTATGGAATTTGAGTTTCTGACCTTTGTGCCGATTGATTTGGAAGCACTCGATAAATCCCTGATGAACGAGCGGGATGTGGAACTCTTAAACAGCTATCACAGCGCAGTATATGAGAAGATATCCCCTTATTTAACAGCGGAAGAGGCCGAATGGCTGAAGGAAAATACGAGGGCGATATAAGCCGGAGTAAATAAAAAAGGCATATAAACGATATAAGGCGGAGCCATGCGGTGTGGATCCTGTCAGGGGCGGTGAAAAATAGATTTTCATCGTCTTCCTGACGGGAATTCACGATCGCTATGGTTCCGCCTGTTTTGGGGTTATTTCTTTACGAAGCCGCATCAGAAGCGGAATAATCGCTTCCCAATCCTCGTGATTCAGTTCTTTCAGCAACTCCACGGCCCTGCGGAACTGTGGCGGTTCCGCCATTTCGGTATCAAAGAATTCCAGCGGCGTAATTTCCAGGTAATCGCATATTTCGAAGAATTGTTTCATGGAAGGCATGGAGCGGCCAGAGGAAATACCCTGAATGTAACTCTTATTTTTACCAAGATCCAGACTCATCTGGTATTCTGAGACATCCTTTTTTAAACGGAGCTCTGTAATTCTGTTTCTGACAAACTGTTCATTCATTCTTATCACCTCTATGGTTAATCATAAAGGATAATCTTTCCCGACATTCCGTTTTATATGCGTAATAATGGCAGAAAAATCGGTTGCATATACGGATAAAAAGCGTTATTATATAAGTTAGAAAAACGAAAGAGAATGATAAAAAGAAAGTGCGTGCCTATAGGGCGAGAGGATGTCCGATGACAGAATATTTAAAAAAGAGGAAGGATAAATGGTCCTGGAAAAACTGGGCTTTTTTATGCGGCCTCATCTATATCCTGATTATGGCGGGAATGTTTGGCTGCAGCCGAATGCAGTCCGGAGGGGCGGCAGGTGGCTTGATCGCGGCTGTGTTTGTTGTATCTTTGGCGGCAATGGCCGTGATGACTGTGATTTCTTATCCGGTGAGGAGGGAAAAAGAGATAATGCAGGAGTGTGGCCAGGAGCAGGACGGGCAGGAGGTGCGGGATGCATTGTACCGGAGACTGGGGGAGTTTGCCGATACGGTCCTGTTTGAGTATCGATACCGGGATGGAGCGATTCTATTTACACCGAACGCTTCCGGTCAGATCGAGATTCCGGTTTTAAAGAGTGTGCTGGAGAAATACGTGAAGCGTCCGCCGGCGCAGGGCGAAAACAGATGCTTTGAGTTTCGTATGAAAGCGAATATGGAAGAATACCGCTGGTGTATCTGTCACATCAGGGCAGAGTACGACGGGGCGGATACGCCTGTTTGTCTGATCGGAAAACTGGATGATATCACCAAACAGAAGGAGCGGGAGGAGCAGCTTCTCTTTCAGTCCACCAGAGACGGTTTAACCGGCGTGTATAATAAGACGGCATTTGAATATATGATGGAAGAAACCTTAAAAAGAGGCAGCCGCGGCTGTTTATATATGATCGATATTGATAATTTCAAGGATGTGAATGATCAGTACGGCCATCCGGCCGGGGATAAGATTCTCGTTAAAATAGGGGAACTGCTGCGTGAAATTTTCCGGGATTCCGACTTGATTGGCCGGGTGGGAGGCGATGAATTCGTGGTCTATTCCGAGTGCGGCGAGACGAAAACGAGGGCGATGAAGCTTTTAAACGGCACAGCGGATTTTACAAAGGAGGGCGAGCACCGTGTTTCTGTGAGTATCGGAATCGCAGCAAGCACCGGGGAGCCGGACGAAGAGTATCAGGAACTGTTTTCCAAAGCCGATCAGGCGATGTACCGGGCGAAACAGGAGGGGAAAAACCGGATTGCCTGGTATGAGGAGTAGGCGAGAAGAAGAGAAGTAAAAAGAGGATTGGAATAAGGATAAGAAAAAATGGCTGCGTGGAAAACGCGGCCATTTTTTGCGCAGCAGGCAGTAAGATGGGGGAAATGATAAGGAGGGATTTCTATTTCTGATCGTCGGGCAGATCTACCAGAGTGTAGGCGTGGTTGATGCAGGGTAAGAAAATTTCGATAATGTCCGAGGTGCGGATTTTTAAACTGGACGTATTGATACAGGGATGACAGCCGAGAAATTCCTGTTCAAGAATAGCCTTGTCAATCAGCAGGCGGACACGGTTTTCTTTATCATTCATCAGGCCCAGAACGGAGACGGAGCCAGGCGTTATGTTCAGATACTCTTCCATAAATTCCGGTTCTGCAAATGAGAGTCTGGCTGATCCGATTTGTTTTGACAGGACTGCCGTCCGAAATTTTTTATGTCCCGGGATCATGAGAAGATAAAAACAGTTTTTCTGTGCATTGCGCAGAAATAAATTTTTACAGATATTTGTGTTTAAAAGCGCATCGATATCATGGCATGCTTCTATCGTAGCGGTCGGATCATGATCCAGACGCTGATAGGTAATTCCCAGCTTGTCCAGGAGATCGTAAGTATGTATTTCTTTATTAAGACGCCCGGCAGGATTTGCGGGCCGTCCGGTATATAGGGTACGGTCTAAGTGAAAGTCCGGTATGGGGGTAACACATTCTCCTGGAGTAATATTTGTCATATGGAGTGCCTCTTTCTGTTTGAAATCTGTCTATAGAGCAATAAGAATCCTGGTGTTATTATACTAGAGTGTGGGAAAAATGCAAGTGTAAGCAGAGAGGTAAGCTGAACGGTAAGCAGAACGGACGGAGGAGACGGATAAATAGGCCGTGATTTGTAACTGATACAGGATTGACGGGGCAATGTTTTTTTCGATGGTTTTATACAGCGTCTTGTATTATAATAAGTTTTATAGAGGGAATGGTTATCGATTGATTGTAACGATAGAATGGCTTTTGCTGAATATTATATTTAGGAAGTTATCATATTTGGCAGTTTAGCAGCGGAAAGTGTTGGAGGAAGCCAAATACGCCATGAACATAAAAGAAGAAAAAGGAAGGCAAAATCAAATGATTGAAAACCGGCTGAAAGCGGAAAGACCGAGAGTAGTGACAGAAAAGGCGACAAAAGGAAAGCGTGATGATAAAGCTGCAAAAGACAGCAGTTCAAGGCAGGAGAAGAATAAAGCGTCCAATACAGGCAGGAAGATGGGACGAAAGCCGGATTCGGGGGAGAAATCGTCGGATCAGAAAAAAGGGCCTAAAAAGGAGCAAAGAGCAGGCGGAAAAGGAAACTGGGGCAATGACAGCCAGAAACCGAAGTACGATACAGGCAGGAACAGAGCTTCTGGCGGGAACTCCAATTTACAGAGCAGGGAAGGAATAAAAGTGGACAGGCAGCCAGTCAGAAAGAATACTTCTGCATGTCCTGTGTTTCTGCGCTGCGGCGGATGTCAGCTTCTGGATATGCCTTATGAAAAACAGCTGAAGATCAAGCAGACAAAGCTGGAGGAACTGTTGAAGCCCTATTGTAAGGTGCAGCCAATTATTGGAATGAAGGATCCTTTCCATTACAGAAACAAGGTACACGCTGTTTTTGACCATGATAAAAAGGGAAATCCCGTTTCAGGGGTGTACGAGGCGAATACTCATCGTGTCGTTCCCGTAGAGTTCTGTCTGATTGAGGATCAAAAAGCGGACGAGATTATTGGAACTATCAGAGGCATGTTAAAATCATTTAAGATTAAAACGTATGATGAGGACACGGGATATGGTCTCCTTCGTCATGTCCTGATACGGCGGGGATTCACAACGGGTGAAATTATGGTCGTTCTGGTTACCGCTTCTCCTGTATTTCCTTCAAAGAATAATTTTGTACGGGCATTGAGAGAAAAGCACCCGGAAATTACGACGATTGTTCAGAATGTAAACGGCAGGGACACCAGTATGGTACTCGGTGACCGGGAGAATGTGCTGTACGGCAAAGGCTATATTGAGGACATCCTGTGCGGCTTACGTTTCCGGATCTCTTCTAAATCATTTTATCAGGTAAACCCGGTACAGACAGAGGTGCTCTATCGGAAAGCGATGGAGCTGGCCGCACTTAAGGGGAAAGAAACGGTGATTGACGCGTACTGCGGTATTGGTACGATTGGGATCGTGGCAAGCCAGGAGGCAGGCCAGGTGATCGGCGTGGAATTAAACCGCGATGCAGTGCGGGACGCAGCTCAGAATGCTAAGATCAATGGGATTAAGAATGTGCAGTTTTACTGTAACGATGCCGGTGCATTTATGAGCAGGATGGCGGACAATGGAGAACACGCCGATGTCGTCTTTATGGATCCGCCAAGGAGTGGAAGCACGGAAGAATTTATCCAGGCGGTAGTTAAGATGAAACCGGAAAAAGTGGTCTATGTGTCATGCGGCCCGGATACGCTGGCCAGGGATTTGGCGGTGTTTAGGAAGATGGGGTATGAGGCGAAAGCTGCGTGGGGGGTGGATATGTTTCCGGGGACGGAGCATACGGAAAGTGTGGTGTCGATACAAAGGAAAAATATGTAGAAATCCATTATTTGATCAGTTATATAGGTGTTTTGTGTTTGCAAAAGATGAGGGAGGAAAATACTGTGTATATATCAAAAGTAGACATATATAATTATAGACTATTAAATAAGACAAGAATTAGCTGTGAAAAGGATTTATCATTGATTATTGGTAAAAATAATTGTGGAAAAACTTCTTTTTTATCAATTTTAAGTAAATGTGTTGGCAGTAAAAATGAAATAGGGAGTTTTGACTTTAATGATTTCAGTACATCTTTTCAAAAAAGACTGTATTCAGTAGTAAAAGGAGAAGCGTCTTTCAAACCAGAGGAACTTGAAGGAATTAGAGTTGATTTTTACATTGATTATGATGAAAATGATGACTTGACGAATATAAGCACGTTAATGTTGGATTTGGATCCTAAAAACACTACTGTAATTTTGAGGTTTGAGTATGTGTTGAAAAATAATATCTCTAAATTAAGAGAGGATTTTACTAATTACGAAGCTGAAAGGTCATCTCTTACTTCTGAAGTAGCGTTTGATAAGTTTATTAAGAAAAATCATAAAAAGTATTTTGAGTTTTTAAAATACAGTGTTCTATATGATTATAAAACAGAAAGAATAAATGATTCTATTTTTAAACTTTTAGATAACAAAGATATAGATATATCCAAAATAATTGCATTTAACTATGTGAGTGCAAGAAGAAATGTTTCAAATGCAACGGATTTAGAACTTTCTGCATTGGCAAGTGCTTATTACGAAAAAACAAAAAACAAAGAAGAAAATGATACCACTACATTAAAATTTGAAAAACAGGTAGATGAAACGGATAAAGAATTTGATGAAATATATACAGAAACTTTTAAGAATTTAATGGATAAGCTATCCAAGTTTGGCGGGATTAGAAAGAATGAAAATGTAGTAAAAGTTATTTCACAAATACAAATGTCAAAACTTTTAAAAGATAATACAACAGTAGTTTATGACGATCAATCAAATTTCTTGCCAGAGAATTATAATGGATTAGGATATTTAAATTTATTTAGTATCATTATGAAAATAGAAACTTTAATGAGCGATTTTAGAAAAGATAATAAACAAGACGAGCAGCCAGCGGATATAAACCTTTTATTTATTGAAGAACCTGAAGCACATACTCATCCGCAAATGCAATACGTTTTTGTGAAAAACATTAAGAATTTATTGGAGATGGGGAGAAGAATTGGAAATGGTGAAAAGGCTATAAATTTACAAACGTTTATGACCACACACTCATCTCATATTGTAGCGGAAAGTGATTTTGATGATATTAAATATTTTGTCAAAGAACCAATTGGCGTTGGATTTAATATCATTTCAAAGAATCTTAGAGATTTAAGAATACTGTATCAAAAAGAGAAAGGTTTAGATAATAATCATTTTAAATTTTTGAAACAATATCTTACACTAAACAGATCAGAGATTTTTTTTGCCGATAAAATAATTTTAATAGAGGGAGACACAGAACGTATATTACTTCCGGCAATGATGAAAAAAACTGATCAGGATCATAATTACGAACTTCCATTAATGTCTCAAAATATTTCTATAATCGAAGTGGGGAATTATTCTGAAGTGTATTCTGAATTTGTAAAATTTATAGGAACGAAAACTTTGATTATTACAGATATCGATACATATTATCTTTCAGATGATGTTGATAATAATGGCAATATCAAAAAGAATAAAGATGGCAGTATAAAGAGGCGGGAAACATTATGCAGAGTATGTGAAGGTGAATTTACAAGTAATAGTTCATTGAAATTTTATTTAAAAGATCAACTCGAAAGTAATAAGGGAACGCAGAAAGATATATTAGTGGGTTTGACGTTAAAGGAAAAAATAGTTTCTCCATTTGATATTATTGACCAGGAAGATGATAAAAAGGAAGGTGTATGGAAAGCGAATAGAGATGGAAAAGTTTTAATTGTATATCAAACAACGGAAGTAAATAGTGAGGGTGTTGAGTATAATGCTAGAAGTTTTGAAGATGCCTTTTTTCATATTAACAGAAAGTTATTTACTGAATTAGATGAGACTGAAGATGAAAAGAAAATTAAGAAATGTGCAGAAATGTTTCAAGGATTGAAAAGAGTAGAGCTATTTTTTGATAAGACAAAAGATAGTTTTGATTTGGCATCAGCGTGTGTTAGCAAAAAACCTTCTTTGGCAATGGATATTTTACTGAATAGCAAAAGTGAGAATGGGAACGATTTTATTAATTGGCAAGTACCTCAATATATAAAGGAGGGGTTAGAGTGGCTACAGAAGGATTAGAGAAAGAGGTTGTAGAGATATTTAAACTTATCGAAGATAATAGAAATTTTCTTTTGAGTGGAGGTGCAGGAAGTGGAAAAACATTCTCATTAGTATCAGTTATTAATGAAATTTATTACCGAAATCCAGTAGCTAAAATTGCTTGTATAACATATACGAATGCAGCAGTTCATGAAATAGAAAATCGTGTTTTGAATAAAAAAATTAAAATATCAACAATACATGATTTTTTATGGAATAGTATATCATCGTTTCAAAACGAACTAAAGGCTACTCTTATTGATGGCATAAATGACTCTGAAGTTAAGTATAAAAACATTACAGTAGATATTCCTTATGTTAATGATTTTGAAAATGGAATAAAGTATACTGAATACTTACGGTTGTCAGATGGTTGCATATCACATGACGAAATAATTACATTAGCAAATCAAATGTTCAAGAAATATCCTAAGCTGTGTGATATATTAAACAGTAAGTATGACTACATTTTAGTAGATGAATATCAGGATACATTTCCAGAAGTTATAGAAATTTTATTAGAGTGTTTGAGGGGAGCTGGAAAGCGAAGTATAATTGGATTTTTTGGGGATTCAATGCAATCAATATATGATGATGGTATTGGCGATTTAGATGCTTATATACAAAAGGGTGTTGTTACAGAAGTGCAAAAAAAACAAAACCGAAGAAATCCACAAACAGTTATGACGCTGAGCAACAAATTGCGAATAGATAAATTGGAGCAAGTGCCATCTGAAGATCAAAATGCTCCGAATATGAAAGCGGGGAAAGTTATAGAAGGGGCTATTAAATTTATATATGGTTCTGCCTTATCTATGAAAGAATTAAAAGAAAAAGAGTATTTTAATGGTTGGGATTTTGATAATCCCAAGAAAACAAAAGAATTACGTTTAACACATAATTTGATTGCAGGGGAAGCGGGATTCCCTAAGCTTATGGAAATATATGATAAAGATCCTTTTTTGACATTCAAGAAAGAATTCATAAAATATATTAAGCTGAACGAAATATCTGTAGATGAGACCAAAGAATTTGACGAAGTAGTGAATTCTGTGGAGTGGAAATTTTCGAATCGAGTAAGAGATATTAACAAAAAAGGAAGAAAACAAATTGAAGTTTTTTTAGAAGACGCAGAAAATGCAAGGTGGTATAAACTTGTAAAAGAAAAGCCTTTTAGTGTAGTCAAAAGAATGAATTGGGATAAAGACGATCTTATTTCAGATAAAAAGGAAATAGATGAAGAACGAACAACTCCCTCAAAGCGGGATAAACTTATGCGACATTTATTTAAAATCCATAAAATAATTGAACTGTATGAAGCGAAAGATTACAATGAATTTATTCGGAAAACATCATTTAAGATTCGAAGTATATCGGATAAAACAATAATAAAGCAAAAAATAGATACAATTGTCGATATGAAAACAAGTACAATAGCCGAAGTTATATCATATGCACATGAAAGTGGTTTATGCTTAAAGGATGATAATATTGAAGATTTTATTAAGGAGAATGAATATCTATATGCCAGAGTCTCAGAGGTTGAGTACGAAGAATTTATAAATTTGTATACGTATTTGGAAGGGTATTCGCCTTTTTCAACACAGCACAAAATCAAAGGGGAAGAATTTGAAAATGTATTAGTGATTTTAGATAATGGGAAATGGAATAGCTATAACTTTGAATATTTACTTGATCCTTTGAATTCAAATTGTAATCCGTCTGTACTTACACGAACACAAAAATTATTTTATGTCTGTTGCACACGTGCAATGAAAAACTTAGTAGTATATTGTGGGAATCCAACGTTAGCGATGATAAGGACTGCTGAAGAATGGTTTGGTAAAGCAAACTGCCAGAGGATTTAAAAGATATATGAAAAGAAGGGAGATGAATTGAATAAATGATTATGATGAAATTCTAATTTATCATCAGAAGATGGTATGGCCAATATTGAAGTGCAAATAAAGGATGAAACGGAATGATTGACACTACAGTAGATAGCTGATTTCTTCTAAATCTCACATAAATATAATGAAATGTATAAAACATATTATGTGAAGCTTCACATAATGTCGGTAAGATAAATCTTTACCTGGAAGCACCTGACTATGAAGTGAAAAAAGAAACCCCCAAATCACTCAAAAACGGGATTGACCAATTCCTCTTAACGGAAAAACCGATTGACTAATTCTCAAATACGGTTTCCGCGGTTTGACATTCTTGCTATCCTGTCGTGCCATTGTGAGGTTGGTGTCGAATTAGTACGGACTGAAAAAATATAAAGATAGTGGAAGTTCAAATGATATTTAAAACGAGGTGACCATTTTGTGTTTAAACAATAGTGATTTATTCAGACGCCATATTTCAACTCACTCTGAACGTTCAGCTGAAGATCGTGTGGCTGTTTCAACTTTAGAAACATTTTTGGCTTCAGATGGGAAAATTAATACTAACTTTTCCTGTGATGATAAATGGCCCAATCAT
>ERZ791895.949-NODE-949-length-13927-cov-2.844507_pt1 | contig 13927 bp, 14 predicted proteins | sample MGYA00510153_ERZ791895 | MGnify/ENA primary metagenome ERZ791895 (study PRJEB30046, sample SAMN00792064) | human gut metagenome | study: EMG produced TPA metagenomics assembly of the A metagenome-wide association study of gut microbiota in type 2... | reverse complement strand
AGTCGTGTCCGACATCATCTTCCTGCAAAAGCGTGACCATCCGATTGACATCGTTCCTGATTGGGTGCATCTGAACCGTACCGAAGAAGGACACACCATGAACAGCTACTTTGTAGACCACCCGGAAATGGTTCTGGGCGATACGGTTCTGGAAAGTACCCCTTACGGCAAGGATGATATTACCGTCCGTCCGATTCCGGGTGCGGAGCTGTCCGATCTTCTGAAAGAGGCGGTTTCCCACATTCAGGGAACCTATCAGGCCGTGGAGCTGCCGGTTGAAAACAGCAAGGGCAAGGAAGCGGAAACCATTCCAGCTACTCCAGATGTAAAGAACTATTCCTATGCCGTAGTGGACGGCGAAGTGTACTTCCGTGAAAACTCCATCATGCGCCATGTGGAGCTGAACGAGAAAGCAAAAGACCGTGTGAAAGGCATGGTGGAACTCCGTGTATCGTCAATGAGCTGATCGAATATCAGCTGGAGGATTACCCGGATGAGATGATTTCTCAGAAGCAGGCAGAACTGAATGATGCCTACGATGCGTTTACCGCAAAGAACGGTCTCATCAACAACCGTGCAAATGGGCAGGCTTTCTCTGATGATTCCTCCTATTACCTTCTGTGTTCTCTGGAAAATGTGGATGAGGACGGCAACTTAAAGAGCAAGGCGGATATGTTCACCAAGAGAACGATCAAGCAGGAACGCAGAGTGACCAGCGTGGATACCCCATCGGAAGCTCTGGCAATCTCTATTGGTGAGCGTGGTAAAGTTGATCTTCCTTTCATGGCACAGCTCCTGGGAACCCCTGAGGACTATGAAGCCATTCAAACAGAGCTGCGTGGGGTGATCTTCAAAGACCCGATGGCACCTGATGATGTGGAAGCCGGTTGGCAGACTGCGGACGAATACCTTTCTGGTGATGTGAGAAGCAAGCTGCGTATCGCACAGATGGCGGCGAACCGTGATTCCGCTTTCAATATCAATGTGGAGGCACTGCAAAAGGCACAGCCGAAGGATTTGGATGCGTCTGAGATTGATGTCCGTCTGGGTGCCACATGGATTGATGCAGACTATATTCAGCAGTTCATGGAGGAAACCTTTGAGACCCCATACTACCTGCGCCGTTCCATTGAGGTGAAATTCTCCGAAATGACCGCAGAGTGGCGTATCAATGGGAAAAGCTCTCCCAGCTACAATGATGTGGCGGCGTATGTGACCTACGGTACTGACCGTGCCAATGCTTATCGCATTCTGGAAGAAACGCTGAATCTGAAAGACATTCGTATCTATGACACCATCGAAGATGCAGATGGCAAGCAGAAGCGTGTCCTGAATAAAAAGGAAACCACTCTGGCACAGCAGAAACAGCAGGCAATCAAGGATGCGTTTCAGGATTGGGTATGGAAAGACCCCCGCCGTCGTGAAGCACTGGTTACGAAGTACAATGAGCTTTTCAACTCCACCAGACCCCGTGAGTATGATGGCAGCCATATCCGCTTCGGCGGTATGAACCCGGACATTACCCTCCGTGAACATCAGAGAAATGCCATCGCCCATGTGCTTTACGGTGGAAATACCCTGCTCGCACACGAAGTTGGTGCGGGCAAAACCTTTGAAATGGCAGCATCCGCTATGGAGAGCAAACGACTTGGGCTGAGCCAGAAGTCCATGTTTGTGGTTCCGAACCACCTCACCTTGCAGTGGGCAAATGAGTTCCTCCACCTCTATCCGAGTGCCAAGCTCCTTGTTGCCACGAAGAAAGATTTTGAAACCGCAAACCGAAAGAAGTTCTGCGCCCGTATTGCAACCGGCGACTATGATGCCGTTATCATCGGTCACAGCCAGTTTGAGAAGATTCCGCTGTCTGCCGAGCGACAGGAACGGCAGCTGCAGGAACAGATTGATGAGATTGAGGGTACAATCGCAGAACTGAAATATCAGCGTGGCGAGAATTTTACCATCAAGCAGATGGAGAAAACCAGAAAATCTCTGGAAGCCAGACTGGATAAACTTCTCGCCGCCGACAGAAAGGATGATGTCATCACATTTGAACAGCTGGGCGTTGACCGGCTGTTTGTGGACGAGAGCCATGCCTTCAAAAATTTGTTCCTCTACACCAAAATGAGGAATGTGGCAGGTCTCTCCACCTCCGAAGCGCAGAAATCTTCGGATATGTTTATGAAATGCCGTTATATGGACGAGATCACTGGCGGTCGTGGCGTTATCTTCGCCACCGGCACTCCGGTCAGCAACTCCATGACCGAGCTTTACACGGTCATGCGCTATCTCCAGTACGGTACGCTCCAGAAGAAGAACCTGACCCACTTCGATTCCTGGGCATCCACCTTTGGCGAGACAACGACGGCCATTGAGCTGGCTCCTGAAGGAACCGGCTATCGTGCCAGAACCCGATTCGCCAAGTTCTTCAATCTTCCTGAACTGATGAATATGTTCAAGGAAGTAGCCGACATCAAGACCTCTGACCAGCTGCATCTTCCGGTTCCCGAAGCGAAATTTGAGACGGTTGTGGTGCAGCCCTCTGAGTATCAGAAGGATATGGTTGCATCTCTTTCCGAAAGAGCTGCGGATGTTCATGCCGGTATGATTGACCCTTCTGTGGACAATATGCTGAAGATTACCAGCGATGGGCGGAAGCTGGGGCTGGATCAGCGGCTGATGAACCCGCTGTTGCCGGATGACCCAAACAGCAAGCTCAATGCCTGTGTGGGAAATATCCTCCGCATTTGGCAGGACGGGCAAGCTGACAGGCTGACACAGCTGGTGTTCTGTGACCTCTCCACTCCGAAAAATGACGGCACCTTCAATGTCTATGACGACATCAAAACCAAGTTAATGGCAAACGGTGTACCTGCCGAGGAAGTCGCCTTTATTCACGATGCGGATACCGAAGCAAAAAAGAAAGAACTTTTTGCCAAGGTTCGTACCGGGCAGGTGCGTGTGCTGCTTGGCAGTACGCAGAAAATGGGCGCAGGAACCAATGTGCAGGACAAACTGGTGGCGGTTCATCATCTGGATGTGGGCTGGCGTCCGTCTGATATGACCCAGAGAAACGGTCGTATCATCCGTCAGGGCAACCAGAATAAAGAGGTTCAGGTCTATCAGTATGTGACCGAGGGAACCTTCGACGCATATTTGTACCAGACCCTGGAGAATAAGCAGAAATTTATCTCTCAGATCATGACCTCCAAATCTCCGGTTCGTTCCTGTGACGATGTGGATGAGCAGGCACTTTCCTATGCGGAGATCAAAGCATTATGTGCCGGTAATCCGCTCATCAAGGAAAAGATGGACTTGGATATTGATGTAGCAAGGCTGAAAGTGCTGAAAGCTGACCACCAGAGCCAGCAGTACCGCATGGAGGATAAGCTCCTGAAATACTTCCCGGCTGAGATTGAAAAGCAGACTGGCTATATCCATGGCTTTGAAGCGGACATCAAGATCGTGGAGGCACATCCGCAGATCTCCGAAGGATTCTGTGGTATGGAAATCATGGGCAGACATTATGCGGAAAAAGCCGATGCCGGTGAAATCATTCTTGCCGCCTGCAAGGAGACAAAAAGTGCTGATCCAGTTCCGCTGGGCAGTTACCGAGGATTCCAGATGGAGCTTTCCTATGACAGCTTCCGAAGTGAGTTTGACATCGTTCTGAAAGGGGCTATGAGCCACCGTGTAGCCCTTGGCACGGATGCCAGGGGAAATATCACCCGACTGGATAACGCACTTTCTGGCATTCCTGAGCGGCTGGAAAGAGCCAATGAACAGCTGACCAATCTCTACAATCAGCAGGAAGCGGCAAAAGCAGAACTTGGAAAACCATTCCCCCAGGAAGCGGAACTTGCGGCAAAAAGTCAGCGGCTTGCGGAGCTGGATGCGGCGCTGAATATGGAAGATACGGTGGAAAGCCGTGCTGAAAAAGGAGAAGCGGAACGCCCCTCTGTTCTGGCTGATCTGAAATCCAAGTCCGAGCATATCCCGCCTGCAAAACGCTCTGAGGGCTACGAGGAGGTGTTGTAATGGTAAAGCGTGACCAGGATGTTCATTTCCTGGCATCCAAGGAGGAAGTCGAGCGAATCCATCAGAAGATGGACGAGCTTGGTATCCGCAGTATGGGGGCATATCTGAGAAAAATGGCTCTGGACGGCTACTGTATCAATCTTGATTTGCAGGATGTGAAAGCAATGGTTTCGCTCCTGCGAATCTGCTCCAACAACCTGAACCAGTATGCAAAACGAGCCAATGAGACAGGCAGTATCTATGAAGCAGACATCAACGACCTGCAAGTGCGTCTGGAAGAAATCTGGATGGATATGAAAGAAGTCCTTGTCCGGCTGTCCTCCATCCAGTAATCCGATAATTTGTCGGGAAGTCGCAGCTTCGGCTGCGGCTTTACATAGGGAAAAACAACCGTGTTTAGCTGGTAGAATTATTCATATCCATGTGCTATAATCATGGCAAATAGCGAACCTGATAGTTCGACAAATTTGAATTTTGCGGTTTGGTAAATTCTGATTTGGTGGATAGTGAGTCAAGGAAACATAGAGAAAATCGAGCATTTATGGGGATGATACGAATTGTGTCGCTGATGTGAAAGAGTGATTCTATCGTCATTTTACGTTTTTTGATAAGGTGAAAGTGTCGAAAAGACAAACCAATACAGAAAGGACGTAGAATGATGAAGAAGAAAGGAAAAAAGAATTTATTATTTGGAGGCATACTCATTGCAACGTTTCTACTATGGACAGCGTTGATTCAGATGGTGGATGTGCATCCTCTGGGTCAGAATGGAACTAATATTGGATTTGCAACATTTAATTGTTGGTTTCATCGTTTGACCGATGTTCATATGACGATTTATACGATTACTGACTGGTTAGGACTTGTGCCGTTGGTCGTATGTTTGATTTTTGCGGGAGTTGGACTGATTCAGCTGATAAAGAGAAAAAGTCTCTTCAAGGTGGATCCGGATATTATTGTCCTGGGAGTTTATTATGTTGTTGTGATACTGTCATACTTCATTTTTGAGATCATTCCAATCAATTACAGACCAATTTTAATCAATGGAATTATGGAGGCTTCTTATCCTTCTTCAACGACATTACTGGTATTGTGTGTGATGCCGACTTTGATTGAACAGATCCAGCGAAGAATGTCATGTTCTACATTGAAAAGAATCATAACGATTCTAGCAATCGCTTTTTCTGCATTCATGGTTATCGGCAGATTGATTTCCGGAGTACATTGGTTTACGGATATTGTGGGTGGTGTATTGTTAAGTGCCGGATTATTTACTGTTTATAAGGCAGTAGTTATGTTGACAATAAAAAAGTGAAATAAAAAAGGAGGTGCAGGGGGTGGAATTCAATGAAAAGCTTCAGGAATTAAGAAAGAGCCGAGGTTTGACACAGGAAGAACTGGCAGAGGCATTATTTGTTTCCAGAACTGCAATATCAAAATGGGAATCTGGAAGAGGATATCCAAGCATTGATTCATTAAAGGAGATATCCAGATATTTCTCTGTGTCTATTGATGTTTTATTATCTGGAGACCAGTTGATTATGATAGCAGAAAAAGAAAACAAATCAAACCTCAATAGTGTATGTGATTTATTGTTGGGGTTTGTTGACTTGTTTTCTTTGTTGCTTATTTTTCTACCGCTATATCCAAAACCCTCCAATGGATATAGCTATGCGGTAAATCTCTTTGGATATGTAGATAATGATGCCTATATTATTACAACTTATTGGGTGCTGTTTGTTTCCTTAACAATTGTAGGAATTGTGAAAATATTAATGACCCATTTTAAATTTGAAAAGACAAAAAAGGCTGTTGATTCATTGTCTATAGGACTCAGTGTTATTGCTGTTTTGTTCTTGTCTATGGCAAAAGAACCATATGCGATAACAGTTGCTTTTCTATTATTATTTGTCAAAGGTGTTCTGCTTTATAAACAAGCAAAGGAAGGGAAATAAGGAGAATTTTAAGTATACAGATTCCAGTCTTACAAAGAGATTGAAACGGAGAGAAAATTCCAGTTTGTCGAACTGGAAACAGAATGAACGGGACGCATTGGTTCACAAATAGCCAGTGCGCCCTTTTTTATATTCAACGTCCTTTGGCTGTTACATAGGTGGTGACATCATTGCAGTTCGTCACTTCTCAATGTACAATATGGTCAAAAGAAAGGGGTTGTTCCTATGAAGATAGTATTGAAAGTATTGGCACTGCCGTTGTTGTTCATTGTAACTGTTGCTTGTATCCTGGGAAATTTGATCACCAACATTTCCTCTTATGTGATCGCTCTGTTGCTCCTGGTGATTGCAGGCTGCTCCATCTACTGCATCGTAAAGGCACTGTGGACTTCCCTGGCTATCCTTGCCGGTATGGGATTAGCGGCGATCCTTATAATCTTCCTGTTTGTATGGGCGGTTGTAAAACTTGAAACTTTGGGAAATCATATCAAGGAATTTATTTGTTATTAAGATGGGAGAAACGGATGGACAGAGGATTTATGGAGCATTACTTTGATGTTACTTTTAATGATGCCATCGGAGAGATTGCCGGAAATGATGAACGGTATGCAGAACTGCAAAGCGTGGCAGATGAAGCTGTTCATACTTTGGCTGGTATCGTGGGAAAATCGAATACAGCCCTTTGGGAACAATGCGAACACACCATAAACAGCCTGTATACCCTTCAACTGCAACTGGTAAAACTGGCGTATCTGCGTGGTGCGGAAGATCGGGAAAAGATGCTTAGATAATTTTGAGGAAGTCACCTACGGGTGGCTTTTTCTTTTGGAAAGGATGTGATGTGAGTGGCGGCAACAAGACTGATTGCGCTCCATGTAAATAAAGGCAAAACGGTTGCCCAGTGTCTGGCTGACCGCACCGATTATTCGCAAAATGCGTCAAAGACCAATGATGGTGAATTTATCAGTTCTTATGAGTGCGATCCCAAGACTGCTGATGAGGAATTTCTGCTTTCCAAACGGCAATATCAGCACATCACGGGCAGACAGCAGAAGAACAATATCATCGCTTATCAGATTCGCCAATCATTTAAGCCCGGAGAAATAACACCGGAAGAAGCAAATCAGGTTGGCTATGAAACGGCGATGCGCTGGACGAAGGGTAAACACGCTTTTATTGTGGCAACCCACATCGACAAAGCCCATATACACAATCATATCATTTATAATTCCACTTCCGTTGATTGCTCCCGGAAGTTCAATAACTTCTTCCTTTCCGGGCTGGCAGTACAGAAACTGAGTGACCGTGTTTGTGCGGAGCATGGGCTTTCTATCATCACACCGAAGCCCTACCGGGAGCGTCAGAAACGGACGGTTTTCCCGAAAAAGCGAACCCAGCGTGACGAGCTTTGCGAAGCTATCGACTCGGTACTCAAAGAGAAGCCTAAGAGTTTTGAGAATTTCGTTCAGGCTCTTGCTGATATGGGATTCGAGTATAAGGATGGAAAGCAGCCAGCGTTTCGGGGAAAGGAACGGAAGCGATATATTCGTCTGCGTTCTCTTGGTGAGGGATATAGTGAAGAAGAACTCCGTGCCGTTATCTCCGGGAAAAGTCTGCACAAGTCTAAGGGTGGTTTCCGGCAGGCTCCTGAACAGAAGCAGTTCCATCTTCTCATTGATATTCAGTCTAAGATGGCGGAAGGAAAATCTGTTGGCTATGAGAAGTGGGCAAAGAAATACAACCGTAAAGAAGCTGCCAGGACAGTCTGCCTTCTGAAAGAAAAAGGTGTGGACAGCTATGAGGATTTGGTTGCTCTCACGGATAAGCTGACCTCTCGCTTCTCCGAACTTTCCGACTCTATCAAAGCGGCTGAGAAACGGATGGCTGAGATTGGAGCATTGCAGACCCACATCAACAATTACTCCAAGACCAGAAAGACCTACGAAGCGTATCGCAAGTCCGGGTACAGCAAAACGTTTTTTGAAGAACATCGTGATGAGCTGATGCTGCATAAAGCGGCGAAGCAAGCCTTTGACCAGCTGGATGGAAAAAAGGTTCCTTCCCGTCACGCTCTGCATGAGGAGTTTAACCGGTTATTGGTTGAGAAAAAACAAGCCTATGCGGAGTACCGTCAGGTCAAGAAAGAGATGCAGGAATACCTGATTGCCAAGCAGACGGTTGAGACGATCCTGAATATCGACAAGAAAAAGGAACAGGAAAAGAAACCTGTTCGCTGATAGAACAAGCAATGACTGTTTGCTCAAATTGGGTAGCAGCCATGGCGTATTTTTTTGAAAACGTATTGACAAATTTCGATTTGTAGAATATACTATAAATACATCGATGTTTTTGAATGTGAGGTGGAAAGAGTGGCATCTGCATATAAGGAAATCGCAAAAATATTTAAAGCCTTTTGCGATGAAAATCGACTTCAGATTTTGGAATTACTGCGTAGTGGAGAAAAGTGTGCTTGCACGTTATTAGATGATCTGCATATCACCCAGTCTACCCTTTCCCACCATATGAAGATACTGTGCGATGCCGATATTGTACAGGGGCGCAAGGAGGGAAAATGGGTTCACTATTCAATCAATCCGGAAGGTGCAGAACGTGCAAAAGAATTGCTGAATGCGCAGGTGACATTAACTATTTCCTATGCACAAAACGAATGCGGCTGTCCTAAAGATAAATGAGCCATCTGAAAAGGTGGCTTTTATTTCAGATAACACTTCGATATTTTTGAATTTATCAATTTGAAAGGAGACATAACTATGGAAGTCTTACGTTCTATCTGGCTCTTCATTCAAGATCAGGTGCTTGGCATGAAGTGGCTAAATGCTGTCATTAACAATGGCCTGTCAGCTCTGGGGCTGGACACATCATCTCGCTGGGGTGGTAGCATCCAATTTTTCATTTATGATGTCTTAAAAATCACGGTACTACTCTGTGTCCTGATTTTTGTGATTTCGTACATCCAGAGCTTTTTCCCTCCTGAGCGGAGCAAACGAATTTTAGGGCGATTCAGAGGAATTTGGGCAAACATAATCGCAGCCCTTCTGGGTACAGTGACACCCTTCTGTTCTTGTTCGTCCATTCCGTTGTTTATCGGTTTTACAAGTGCTGGTTTACCCCTTGGTGTGACGTTTTCATTTCTGATTTCTTCCCCAATGGTTGATTTAGGAAGCCTTGTTCTGCTGATGAGTATTTTCGGCACAAAGGTCGCAGTTGTCTATGTTGTCGTTGGTTTAATTATTGCTGTTGTGGGTGGTACGATCATTGAAAAACTGCACATGGAAAACTATGTAGAAGAATTTATTCGAAATGCAAAAAGCAGCATAGACATCGAATCCCCTGACTTAACAGTAAAAGATCGAATGATTTACGCCAAAGAACAGGTTGCTGAAACCTTTAAAAAAGTCTTCCCTTACATTCTGGTTGGTGTCGGTATCGGCGCACTGATTCATAACTGGATTCCGGAAACTTGGGTTCAAAATGTTCTTGGCAGCAACAATCCTTTTGGCGTTGTATTGGCTGTCCTTGTTGGTATCCCCATGTATGCGGATATTTTTGGAACCATTCCCATTGCGGAAGCACTGTTGGCAAAAGGTGCACTGCTTGGAACTGTCCTTAGCTTCATGATGGCTGTTACTACTTTGAGCCTCCCTTCCATGATTATGCTGCGCAAAGCTGTAAAACCAAAACTGCTGGGACTGTTTATTGCTATCTGTACAATCGGCATCATTATTGTCGGCTACTTTTTCAATGCTTTTCAATATTTGCTGATATAAGGAGGAATAAAGTATGGCCAAGAAATGGTATCCCGTAATTGATATTCTATCCTGTGTGGAGTGCGGAACATGTGTTAATTTCTGTCCTCACGGTGTTTACGATAAAAAGAAATCGCCAGTTCCTGTTGTTGTAAATTCCGAGGGCTGCATTGACCATTGTCACGGCTGCGGCAATAAATGTCCGCAAGGTGCAATTTCTTATGTAGGGGAAGATACCGGATGGACACCTCCTGCATTAAAAGGACAAGAAATTGCGGAATCTGATTGTGGATGTGGCTGCGGCTGTGGTGCGAATGCTGAAGCAAGTGCTAAACGGAAACTGCAAATCGAGTATTTGTATCTCGACTTGAATACCTGTGACCGCTGCATTGGCACGGATGCTGTTCTGGAAGAAGTGATCGAGGTGCTCCGTCCAGCGCTGGAGTTGGCCGGTTATGAAATTGACTATCAGAAACGTGAAATGTCAACCCCAACGCTTGCCGAACAATATCATTTCCTTTCCTCGCCTACGGTTCTCGTCAACGGGCAGGACATTTTCGGAACTGTCCAGGAGTCAGGCTGTGGCTGTTGCGGTGAGATTGCCGGTGTGGATGTAGATTGCCGAGTATTTGAGTATGAGGGTAAGACTTATGAAGTTCCGACAAAGGAAATGCTGGCAAATGCCATTCTCAAAAGTCTGACCATGCAACCGACCTGTTCCTGCGGTACCTATGAGCTTCCCGAAAATCTCAAGCGTTTTTATGAGGGCAAAGCTCAAAGAGATGGAAAAATTTCGTCCTGTGGCTGCGGATGCTCCTGCGGAGGTTGATACCAATGGAAAAGAGGTCTTTATTATTAAAAATTCTGGTTCCTGTTTTGATTGTCACAGCAATTGGGGGAATGTGGCTGATCAAGAATCGACCGGATACTTCGGAAGATCCTGCTGTCACACATCCGTCACAGATGGAAGCTGATCTGCCAGAAAAATTAACAGATGCTGATTTTGTGCTGCGTGAAACGGAAGCCATTGATTTTGAAGAATTGGCTTCTTATGGAATTCCCCTAATCGTGGACTACGGTGCGGACACTTGCATCCCCTGCAAAGAAATGGCTCCCGTTCTCGAAAAGGCTAATAAAGAATTTCAAGGAAAAGCATTTATTAAGTTCATCAATGTGTGGGATTATCCCGATGCTGCAAGCAATGTTCCTGTTCAGGTGATTCCGACTCAAGTTCTTGTGAATGCGGATGGTACGCCGTTTGTTCCCAGCGAAGAACTTGCCTCTCAGATTGAATTCCTGATGTATAACCACAAAGAAACTGGCGAACATGTTTTTACTGTTCACCAAGGGGGCTTGACCGAGGAACAGATGAGAGCAATACTAAAGGAGATGGGGGTGGAATAGCTTGATAAATGCATGGCTGTCCCAAATCGCTGAGGTCATCCGTAATCAGATGTGGCTGGCTCCATTGCTTGTTCTCCTTGCAGGAGTCATTACCTCTATAACCCCTTGCTCTTTGTCCAGCGTTCCACTGATTATCGGTTATGTAGGCGGTATTGGTGAAAAAAACACAAAAAAAGCCTTTGCCTACTCTGTGGTATTTTCCCTTGGTACAGCAGTAACCTTTGTAACACTGGGTATCATCGCCACTTCCGCAGGTAAACTAATGGGAACATCCTCTCCGGTATGGTATATGATTCTGGGCATTCTGATGGCTCTGATGGCTTTACAGACGTGGGAGATTTATAATTTTATTCCCTCAATCAATCTATTATCAAAAAGCAAAAAGCGGGGCTTTGCCGGGGCATTTATTGCTGGTATCCTTGGCGGCATTTTTTCCTCTCCTTGTTCCACGCCGGTCTTGATTGCTCTACTTGCTATCATAGCTGGGGAGGAAAATCTGCTTTGGGGTATTCTGCTGATGCTGCTGTATTCCATCGGGCATAGCGCACTGGTCATAGTTTCAGGGACTTCTGTCGGATTTGTCCAGAAAATTAGCGGCAGCGAAAAATACAATAAAGCTGCAACAATTTTGAAAATAGTCATGGGTACTGCGATCCTGCTCATTGGCTTGTATATGTTCTGGCTCGCATTTTAATTAACAATAAATCTTGGAGGTAATATTATGGCACTGTTCAATTTTGGAAAGAAGAAGGAAGAAGAAAAAAAGGCTCCCGCTTGCGCTTGCAACTGCGGTTGCCCGACAAGTGAGGCAGAAGAAATTAAAAACGACTGCTGCCCTGAAGCAAAAGACGGAATTTGCTGTATCAAGGTTCTCGGTTCCGGCTGCAAGAGCTGCCATGCTCTGTTGGAAGCTACCAAGGAAGCGGTTCAGGACATGGGGCTTTCTATTGAGGTGGAATATGTGACCGACATGGCAAAGATCATGGAGTACGGCGTGATGAGTATGCCTGCTCTGGTGGTCAATGAAAAGGTTGTTTCTATGGGTAAGGTTTTGAAAACTGCGGATGTGGAGAAACTGATGCACAAACTGGGCTTCTAAGGAGGGTATGTTATGAGTAAAGGATGGTACCCAATCATTGATTATGACAAATGCGTTGGCTGTATGGCTTGTAATGATATGTGCAAGCATGGTGTTTATAAGCCCGATGCCCAAACCGGTATGCCCAAAGTTGTCTATGGGATTGGCTGCGTCCACGGCTGTCACGGCTGTGAGCGCAACTGTCCGATGGAAGCCATCCATTACTTTGGTGATGACGGCAAGCTGGACATCGACTATGATTATGAAACCTACAAACCTGAGCTGAACTGTGAGGGCAAACCCAAGGTGGCTTTTGTCTGCGTCCATAATTCCTGTCGCAGCCAGATTGCGGAAGCTCTGGGCAAGAAACTGGCATCCGATGCGTTCGACAGCTACTCTGCTGGTACTGAGCTGAAAGACCACATCAATCCCGATGCGGTACGGCTGATGAAACAGGTGCATAGCATCGACATGGAGCTGACACAGCATAACAAACTGTTATCTGATATACCTGCCCCGGATGTGGTGATCTTCATGGGGTGCAATGTTAGCTGTCCCGATGTTCCCAGCCAGTATGCGGAGAACTGGGGACTTGATGATCCCAGCGGACAAAGTGACGAAGTGTTTTTGGAAACGATTCGTCAGATTGAGGAGAAAATGCTCCAGTTAAAAGCAAAATTAAGCTGACAAAAGGAAGCCGATTCAGGCAATCCCTGTTTCGGCTTCCTAAAAACGCAATATATCGATAATATTCGATTTGGTAAAGGAGGATACGATTATGAAACGAGAAAGAAATACGGGTATCAGCTTTTTCCAACGATACCTCACGGTCTGGGTCATCATCTGCATGGCACTGGGCATTCTGATTGGCAAGTATCTACCGGGTATCCCGGAGTTCCTGAATCAGTTTGAATACGCCAAGGTATCCATTCCCATGGCGATTCTGATTTGGCTGATGATCTATCCCATGATGATGAAGGTGGATTTCCAGAGCATCAGGAATGTGGGTAAGAACCCCAAGGGCCTGTTTGTGACCTGGATCACCAACTGGCTCATCAAGCCCTTCACCATGTATGGGATCGCCAGCCTGTTCTTCTTTGTGATTTTCAAAGCGTTCATCATGCCGGAGCTTGCTACAGAGTATCTCGCCGGAGCCGTCCTGCTTGGCGCAGCCCCCTGCACGGCAATGGTGTTCGTATGGAGTACGCTGACCAAGGGTGATCCTGCTTACACGGTGGTACAGGTAGCAACCAACGATCTGATCATTCTCTTTGCCTTTGTGCCGATTGTAAAGTTCCTGCTGGGCGTTTCCAATGTGTCCGTTCCATGGGATACGCTGATTCTGTCAGTGGTGCTGTTCGTGGTGATTCCTCTGGCAGGCGGCATGCTGACTCGCTCTTTCGTTATTAAGAAGCACGGTAAGGACTATTTTGAAAATACCTTTGTCAAGAAGTTCGACGGCATCACCACCATCGGTCTGCTTCTGACGCTGGTGATGATTTTTTCCTTCCAGGGCAATGTCATTCTGGAAAATCCGCTGCATATTGTTCTGATTGCGGTGCCGTTGATCTTACAGACTTTGCTGATTTTTGCCATTGCTTATGTCGCAGCTTATTTCCTAAAGCTGCCGCACAGATGTAGGACGGATTTTGCGGACATTCAAAATAAAAAAGAATGTGGAGGTAACA
>ERZ791895.943-NODE-943-length-14062-cov-2.087670_pt1 | contig 14062 bp, 14 predicted proteins | sample MGYA00510153_ERZ791895 | MGnify/ENA primary metagenome ERZ791895 (study PRJEB30046, sample SAMN00792064) | human gut metagenome | study: EMG produced TPA metagenomics assembly of the A metagenome-wide association study of gut microbiota in type 2... | reverse complement strand
GATATGCTGTTTTTACCGGAGATTACCTTTGATGTGGATGATTTTATGCATAAGGTGGCTGAACTTCACAAAACAAAGAAATCTGTGGTTGTGGCGATTTCAGAGGGTGTAAAGGTGGCAGACGGCCGCTATGTGTGCGAGCTGACTGACAACATCGATTTCGTGGATGCTTTCGGACATCGTCAGCTGACCGGTACCTCCCGGTTCCTGGCTCAGAAGATCTCAAAGGAGGTGGGCTGCAAGACAAGAGCAATCGAGTTTAACTCTCTGCAGCGGTGCGCATCCCACATTGTAGGCCGTGTAGATATTACAGAGGCTTATCAGGTAGGAGGAGCAGCAGTAAAGGCAGCCTTTGAGGGCGAGACCGGAAAGATGGTTATTCTGAAGAGAGTATCTGACGATCCCTATCTGTGCGTGACGGATATTTACGATGTGCACAAGGTTGCAAACATCGAGAAAAAGGTTCCGAGAGAGTGGATCAATGAAAGCGGAGATTACGTAACAGAGGATTTCATCAACTATGTACGTCCTCTGATTCAGGCAGAACTGACTCCGATGATGGTAGACGGTCTGCCGAGACATCTGCGTCTTCAGGATGTTATGCTGAGAAAATAATGCTCAGTACAGGTGACAGGGCTCTGCTTAAAGCAGTTGCCGGCAACAGAATAAAAAGCAGATTCTGATTTAACAAATTTCAGCGCCCCGAAGGAATTGACTGGATTCTTTCGGGGCGCTGAAATTTTACCGCTTTCTGTCGTTCTTCACGAAAGATTTACAACTTCTTACAGGTTTCTTACTTCCCTTGACCCTGGAACGGTTCCAGGGTGTAGAGTAGGGACATCGGAAAGAGATACCGAGAAACAAGAGAAAACAGAAAACCGAGAAGGAGTAATGATTATGAAAAAGAATACGAAACGTATACTGGTAACCTGTGCAGCAGCAGCATTTACCATGGGAACAGCAATGATGTCCTACGCAGCCTATGGATGGCAGCAGGAAGACGGTCAGTGGCATTATTATGACAAGAACGGCGACCGTGTGACAGATGAGTGGAAGCGGTCCGGAAACAACTGGTACTGGCTGGACGAGAACGGCGACATGGCAGTCAGCCAGCTGGTACAGGATGATGATGAGTATTACTATGTAAATGAAACCGGCGTGATGGTGGCAAACCAGTGGAGAGAGCTGGAAAATGAGGATGCAGATGACGATGAGTCTGATACCAGCTGGTATTATTTCGGACCAAATGGAAAAGCCTATACAGCTTCTGATTCCGGAAAAACGACCTTTAAAACCATTGTCCGGGCAGACGGCCAGTCTAAAAAATATGCCTTTGATGAAGACGGAAAAATGCTTTACGGCTGGGTCAATGAAGAAAGTGAGCGGCAGACCGGTGATGACGCCTGGAAAAACGGAGTATATTATCTGGGCGAGGCCGGAGACGGAGCGATGAGAGCGAATGAGTGGGCTTGGCTGGAAGCTGAGGATGAGGAACAGGATGATGATGATTTTGAAGATCACTACTGGTTCTATTTTAAGAGCAACGGAAAGAAATCCGCAGATACCAAAAAGACCATTAACGGAAGAAAGTATCTGTTTGAGGAAGGCGGAAATGCAGTATTTAACTGGATTTCAACACCGGGCAATGCGGCAACCCCCAGCGATAAGTTTTACTCCCAGCCTTCTGACAGCTGGCTGAGCACAGGATGGTTTAAGACGGTTCCAGGTGAGGATCAGGATCCGGAGGGATACAGAGACGGAGAAGAGTGCTGGTTCTACGCAGATAAGGACGGAGAAATTGTAAAGGGCGAGATTAAACGAATCAAAGGCGAGTACTATGCATTTGATGAGTACGGCAAGATGCTGGAAGGCCTTTACAAGATGAGTGTAAATGATTCCAAGATTCAGTCCTGGGAAGAAATCGAGAGCGAGGACGATATGCCGGAGCCGGATGAGGCGTGGGCTGTCTACTACTTCGGCGGAGCCAAGGACGGAGCAATGAAGACCGGAAAGGCTACGATTGAACTGGATGGAGAAAAGTTCACCTTTAACTTCCGCAAGTCCGGTGAGGATCGGGGACAGGGCTTCAATGGCATTGATGACGGAAATATTTATTTCCAGGGCAAGCTGCAGAAGGCTGACAGTGATGAAAAGCTGAAGGTTGTAGAGTGGAACGGCGATGAGGACAGCGGCGATTATCTGGTAAATACCAGCGGTAAAATCCAGAAGAAGAAAAAGAATGCCAAGGATGCTGATGATCGTTACTACTGCACTGACAGCAAGGGACGTGTTACCCGCGTAGGCAGCGAAAAATGTGAGAATCACAAAGAAAACGAAGAACACGAATAAAATTGCAGCCGTCACAAGAATGCAATCTCTATAGTTTGAAATTCTGATTCTATTATTAAGAAAAATGTCCGGTCGGGCTGATGCAGAGAAACTGCAGAAGCCGCCGGACATTTTTTGTGGCAGATACTGTATTTAAAAAACAGGCATATAAATCTGAATATAACAGGACTGGCGGCCTTCGCTGAGTCCCTGAAGAAGAAAGGTGCAGTAAAACTGACGCGATACCATAAGTCCCTGCGCTTCTGCCCAGTGAAGCATGGGGAGAATATCCTCGGCAACCGGCGTTCTCTGACGGGAAACACGGATTCTGGTCATGCAGAGAAAGGGCTGCATAACGGGATGGGTTTCCGGAGAAAGGTCATAATCCACATATTCACGCAAATCTGTGTGAAGAACCAGCTGGGAGTTTTTATAGGTAATGCCCAGATCTTCTTTTTCCGGATTCCAGTTGTATTCATCAAAAATATACATCATATCAAGTCCCGGATATTGCTGGGCGTACTGAAACCACAGAGCCAGACTTTCGGAAAAGCCTGCGTGGGGAACAATGATATGAGATTGGGGCGAGTTTTTTAAAATTACCTCGTCGGCATGGTTTTTTACATTTTCGCAGTCCTCGCTGGTCAGTCTGAGCCGGGCCATGGTCTGCTGATGACGGCGAATGGCAGTTTTTTCTTCTTCCATCCTGTTCTGCATAATCTGTGAAAGAGAAGAGATAGATTGATCCTGGGACCAGAGCTGCTCCAGATCATCAAGTCCGATATTCATTTTCCGCTGATAAAGAATACTGAAGAGCCGGTAAATATCTTTTTCTGTATAGTAGCGGTATCCGTTCTCTGCTTTTTGGGAAGCGAGAATGCCGCGTTTTTCATAATAACGGAGCGTGTCTCTGCTCAGTCCCATTAAATTTGCTACATCTCCGATACGGTAAGTCTTTTGCGTCATAACAATCACCTCCGTCTATGGTATAGCAGGAAGACCGGGGAAAATCAATGCAAGTAATGAAATTGTAAAAAACCTTAATCGGATTTTAATGTTAATAGAGAAATTCTTTCACTTTTCCTGCCTTTTCATTATAGAAAAACTGTGCTATACTACACAGGATATCTAAAAATCAGTATGCTTTCTGCGGGGCCGGGAAGGTTTTTCTGCAGAAACAAGGATGAAGGAACCGGAAAATTATGAAAATATTCCAAAAGGGGCTGTCTGCGGCAGTGGTGTTTTTGCTGCTTTGTCTGACTGGCTGCGGAGCCCGGGAAATGAACCAAGAGGGAGACAGGCTGCGGGTAGTGACCACCGTGTTTCCCTATTATGATTTTACGCGGCAGATTGCCGGTGATGATGCAGAGCTGACCATGGTGGTGCCTGCGGGAATGGACAGCCATTCTTTTGAGCCGACTCCGGCGGATATGCGTCTGATTCAGAATGCGGATTTGCTGATCTGCAATGGAGGCGCAATGGAGCACTGGCTTTCCGAGGTGCTGGACGCGATCGATACCTCAGGAATGACCGTAGTGACCATGATGGATTATGTGGACACGTTTGAGGAAGAAATGGTGGAAGGCATGGAGAGCGGCCATGATCACGATCATGATCATGAGGCCTTTGAGCTGGACGAGGACGGACACAGGGAAGAGATTGAGTATGACGAGCATATCTGGACTTCTCCGGTCAATGCCATGAAGATGGCAGAGGTAATCTGCGACGTGCTGTCACAGATGGATCCTGTTCATGAATCCTCGTATAAGGCCAGGGAGGATGCTTACCAGAAGGAACTTCAGGCGATTGATGAGGGCTTCCGCCAGGTGTCAGAAAACAGAAAACGCAGTATGATTATTTTAGGAGACAAATTCCCCTTTCGATACCTGGCTGAGGAATATCAGCTGGATTACCGGGCGGCATTTTCCGGATGCAGTACGGATACAGAGCCCAGCGCCAGAACCATTGCCTATCTGATTGATAAGGTCAGGGAAAAGCAGATTCCTGTTGTGTATTATCTGGAACTGAGCAGTCACCGGGTTGCGGAGATTATCGGAGAGGAAACCGGGGCGCAGCCTCTTTTGCTGCACTCCTGTCATAATGTAACCAGGGCGCAGTTTGACAGCGGAATTACCTATGCGGAGCTGATGCGCCAGAATGTGGAAAATCTGAGAAAAGGACTGGATGAATGAAACCATTGATAACCTGTGAGCATGTGGATTTCGGCTATGAAAACCATGATGCGGTAATTGATTTGAACCTGGAAATCTATCCGGGAGACTATCTTTGCGTAGTCGGGGAAAACGGATCGGGAAAAAGTACTCTTGTAAAAGGGCTTCTGGGACTGCTGAAGCCCACATCAGGCACGATTCAGACTGCGGAAGAGCTGAAAAACTGCGGAATCGGCTATCTTCCCCAGCAGACGGCAGCGCAGCGTGATTTTCCTGCAACTGTGTGGGAAGTAGTTCTGTCAGGAACTCTGGGAAGAAGAGGAAACCGTCCGTTTTACGGGGCAGGAGAGAAAAAAATGGCTGCTTCGGCCTTGAAGCGGCTGGGCATTGAGAATCTGAAAAACAAATGCTACCGGGAGCTTTCCGGCGGACAGCAGCAGAGAGTTCTGATTGCCAGAGCGCTGTGCGCGTCAGAAAAAATGCTGATTCTGGATGAGCCGATTACAGGACTGGATCCGTCAGCAATCGAGGAGTTTTACGGAATGATCCGCCGTCTTAACCAGGAGGACGGAATTACGATCGTTATGGTGTCTCATGATATCCGCAATGTAATCGGAGAGGCAGGCCGGATCCTTCACCTGCAGAGAAGGGTGCTGTTCTGCGGTACAGTTCAGGAGTACCGGAATACGGATGAGGGACGCCGGTTTGCAGGAGGTGAAAAAGAATGATTCAGGAAATGATGTCTTATCCTTTTATGGTCAGGGCTGTGCTGGGCGGCGCGGCAGTTTCCATGTGCGCGGCTCTTTTAGGAGTCAGCCTGGTGCTCCGGCGGTATTCCATGATTGGAGACGGCCTTTCCCACGTTTCCTTCGGAGCGCTTTCTATTGCCATTGCCCTGGGCTGGTCCCCTTTAAAGGTATCCATTCCTCTGGTGATTGCAGCAGCGTTTTTTCTTCTGAGGATTACAGAGAACGGAAAGGTAAAAAGTGATGCGGCGATTGCTGTTTTGTCTGCCAGTTCTCTGGCGGCGGGAATCGTAGTGACTTCCCTGACAACGGGAATGACGACGGATATCAGCAGCTATATGTTCGGCAGTATTCTTGCCATGAGCCGGGAGGATGTATTTTTCAGCTGCCTTCTGTCTCTTGTGGTATTTGGCATGTTTGTTTTGTTTTACAATAAAATGTTTGCAGTGACCTTTGATGAAAACTTTGCGAAAGCAGCCGGAGTGAAGGTGGAGCGGTACAATGTGGTGATTGCGGTTCTGACAGCCGTAACCATCGTGCTGGGCATGCGCATGATGGGAGCCATGCTGATTTCCAGTCTGATTATTTTCCCGCCGCTGACCGCCATGCGGCTGTTCCGCAGCTTCCGCGGTGTGGTTGTGTGTTCCGGAGTTCTTGCTGTGGTCTGCTTCTGTATCGGTATTGTGATTTCCTACGGATTTTCCACCCCGGCGGGAGCCAGCGTAGTTCTGGTGAATCTGGCTGCATTTCTGCTTTTTGCGGCAGTAAAGAAAATAAAGGAAGGATGAGTGGAAGGAACATGAATGTTATTCAGAAAAAGCTGTTCCGTCTGCACAGCCATCTGTCCCAGACTCAGTATATCGCCTATGGATTTATGGGGATTATCCTGATAGGAAGCCTGCTTTTGATGCTGCCGGTTTCCAGCAAAAGCGGAACGGCGACTCCGTTTCTGGAATGCCTGTTTACAGCAACCAGCGCTTCCTGCGTGACAGGTCTGATTGTTTATGATACCTGGACCCACTGGTCTGTCTTTGGCCAGCTGGTAATCCTTACCATGATTCAGATTGGCGGTCTTGGATTTATCACCATCGGCGTTTTTCTCTCCATTGTTCTGCGAAGAAAAATCGGACTGAAGGAGAGGGGACTGATGCAGGAAAGCGTCAACACGCTTCAGATTGGCGGAATGGTAAGACTGGCCCGGAAGATTATTCTGGGAACTGTGATTTTTGAGGGAGCCGGGGCGGTTTTGCTGGCTCTGCGGTTCATTCCCCAGCTGGGAGTGGGAAGGGGAATTTATTATGGGATATTCCACTCCATCTCCGCTTTCTGCAATGCCGGTTTTGATTTGATGGGATGGCAGGGGCAGTACAGCTCTCTGGTAAATTATTATGATGACTGGATTGTAAATCTGGTGATCATGTCTCTGATTGTTATCGGCGGACTTGGTTTTATTGTGTGGGATGATATCAGCCGTAATGGTCTGAAGTTCCGACGGTATATGCTTCACACAAAGATTGTGGTTCTGACAACGGCAGTGCTGATTTTTGGCGGCGGCTGGCTGTTTTACCTGTTTGAGAAAAACAGCCTGATTGCAGATATGAGTGTCAGCGGAAAGATTCTTTCCAGTCTGTTCAGTTCTGTTACTGCAAGAACAGCAGGTTTTAATACGGTGGATACGGCGTCTCTGAGCGATGCCAGCAAGCTGCTCACGATAATTTTAATGTTTATCGGAGGCAGTCCCGGTTCGACAGCAGGCGGTGTAAAAACAACAACCATTGTGGTAATGTATCTGTATCTTCACTCCAATATTCAGCGTACCTATGGAGTCAATGCCTTTGGCCGCCGTCTGGAGGAGGATGCGATTAAGCGGGCCAGTGCTATTTTTATTCTGAATCTGACTCTGGCTCTGGCGGCTTCTGTTTATATTATGGCGGCTCAGCAGCTTCCCATGCAGGATGTGCTGCTGGAAACATTTTCAGCTATCGGCACGGTCGGAATGTCTACGGGAATCACCAGGGCACTGGAGCCGGCATCACGGCTTCTGATTATTTTTCTAATGTACTGCGGCCGGGTAGGAAGTATGTCCTTTGCCCTGTCCTTTACCCATAATAAGCGGGTGGCGCCGGTACGCCAGCCGGAAGAGAAAATTACCATCGGTTAGAGGAAACGGTATCCGGTACAAGGCCGGGAACACAAAAAGGAAAAGCCGGAAGGAGGAAATCGTCAATGAAGTCGATTCTGATTATAGGAATGGGGCGTTTTGGACGCCATCTCTGCAAAAATCTGTCTCAGCTGGGCAATCAGGTGATGATAGTGGACGAGAAGGAGGAGAATCTGGAGGAAATGCTTCCTTATGTGGTCAGCGCAAAGATCGGTGACTGCACCAATGAAAGTGTTTTAAAGAGCCTGGGAATTTCCAATTTTGATCTTTGCTTTGTCTGTATCGGAACGAATTTCCAAAGCAGTCTGGAAATTACCAGTCTTGTAAAGGAACTGGGCGGCCGTCATGTGGTCAGCAAGGCAAACAGGGATATTCATGCCAAGTTTCTTCTGAGAAACGGAGCAGATGAGGTGATTTATCCGGATCGTGATATTGCGGAGAAGCTGGCTGTGCGCTACAGTGCAAACCATGTGTTTGATTATATTGAGCTGACAGAGGAGTATTCCATTTACGAGATTCCGCCTCTTTCTCAGTGGACAGGAAAGACCATTAAGGAGCTGGATATCCGGAACCGGTATGGAATTCATATTCTGGGTACCAAGGTAAACGGAAAGGCCAGGCTGATGCCGGGGGCTTCCTATGTGATTTGTCCGGAAGAGCATCTTATGGTGATTGGAAAAAAAGAAGATGTGGATCGGATTTTAAAAGCGCTGCCTTAGGGCGCGCTTTTTGTTTTACAGGAAATTTTCTGATTTTACCGGCTTCGGGATTGATAAAAAAAGATTGACAATTTTTTAGGCTTCGTGTATGATTACACCATAAAGCAAGAAAAATCAGAGGACTTTCCGGAGTCTTTTCTTTTTACTAATGAGTTAGTTTATACTAACAAAAACAGGGAAAACTATTTCTGCAAGGAGGGCCATATGTCTTTAAGTGAAAAAAAGAACTATATTTTAAATGAACTGAAAAAGAACGGATACAGAATTACTTCTCAGAGAAAGGTGCTTATTGATATTATTCTGGAGAATGAATGCAGCTGCTGCAAGGAGATTTACTACCGCGCTTCAAAAAAAGACGGAACGATTGGCATGGCTACGGTTTACCGAATGGTGAAAACCTTAGAGGAGTCCGGTCTGATTCACAGGAAAAATATGTACCGGATTGAGTGCGAAGGATGTCCTCAGTTTCTGAAAAACGCGGAAACTCAGCTGTTATACTGATTGACTTTCGGAGCCATTTGTGACACAATAGAATATTGTAGCATGAAATCCGGCGTATGCCGGCATTAATATAGAGCAAAAAGAAAAGAAGGGAAACGAAATGACAAAGATTGATATTATTTCCGGATTTCTGGGTGCAGGAAAGACAACCTTTATTAAAAAACTTCTGGAAGAGGCCATTGCCGGTGAGCAGGTGGTTCTGATTGAAAATGAATTTGGAGAGATTGGTATTGACGGCGGATTTTTAAAAAATTCCGGCATTGAGATTCGTGAGATGAATTCCGGATGCATCTGCTGTTCTCTGGTAGGTGATTTTGGAAAATCTCTGGAGGAGGTACTGACCCGTTATCAGCCGGATCGCGTGATTATTGAGCCGTCCGGAGTAGGCAAGCTGTCAGACGTTATGAATGCTGTCCGGGATGTGGCAAAGAATCTGGAGGTAAGACTGAACAGTGCGGTAACGATTGTAGATGCCTGCAAGTGCAAAATGTACATGAAGAATTTCGGTGAATTTTTCAATAACCAGGTAGAGAATGCGGGAACCATTGTTTTAAGCCGGACGGATGTGGCAGATGCCGGGAAGGTGCAGGCAGATGTGGAACTGCTGCGCGCTCACAACAGCGGTGCATCGATTGTGACAACTCCGGTGGAGCAGCTTACAGGTAGTCAGCTGCTGGCTTTGATTGAAAAACCGGATACGATGATGGAGGAGCTGCTGGCTCAGGTTAAGGAGGAGCACCATCATAATGAGGAGTGCGGCTGTCATGACCATCACCACGAGCACCATCACGATGAGGAGTGCGGCTGTCACGACCATGACCATGATCACGAGCACCATCATGATGAGGAGTGCGGCTGTCACGACCATGAACATGATCACGATCATGAGCATCATCATGAGCATCATCATGAGCACAGCCACGAGCATCATCATCACGAGCATGATGAGAACTGCACCTGCGGCTGTCATGATCATGACCATCATCACCATCACCATGCAGATGAGGTGTTCAGCAGCTGGGGTCTGGAGAATGTGGATGCCTGCAGCCGGGAAGCTCTGACTGCAGTATTGGAGGAGCTTGCTCACGGTAGTGCATACGGCACAGTTCTTCGCTCCAAGGGAATGATCCCAAGCACAGAGCCGGGAGAATGGCTGTATTTTGATTTGGTTCCTGAGGAATATGAGATTCGTACCGGAGCTGCAGATTATACAGGAAAAGTCTGTGTCATTGGTTCAAACCTGAACGAAGAGGCTTTAAGCCGGGCATTTGGAAGAAAATAAACCGGAAAAAACGATACGGGAAAGCAGGAGCGGAGGAAAAACAATGGGACCGATGATTGAAGATGATATTACACCGGTATTTTTGATTAATGGATTTCTGGAAGCCGGAAAAACAGAATTTCTGTCCTTTACAATGGAGCAGGATTATTTTCAGACAGAAGGAAAAACTCTTCTGATTGTCTGTGAGGAAGGCGATACCGAGTACGATGAAGAACTGCTGAAGGAGACAAGAACTTCCGTGGTTTATGTGGACAGTCTGGATGACATTTCTCCGGATCGGCTGACAGAGCTGGAGCTGCTTCACAATCCGGAGCGGGTTTTGATAGAATGGAACGGAATGTGGAATCAGGATGATTTGAAGTTTCCGGCTGACTGGACCATTTATCAGCAGATTACGATTGTAGATATGTCTACCTTTGATTTGTATGTGAAAAACATGAAATCTCTGTTATCTGCCATGGTGCGCAATTCTGAGCTGGTGATCTGCAACCGGTGTGACGGAATTGAGGATCTGGAACGGTATAAGAGAATGCTGATGTCCATGAACACCAAATGCGAGATTGTGTTTGAGGATGAAAACGGAGAGATTGACGAGATTTCAGAGGAGGATCTGCCTTATGATCTCAGCGCTCCTGTGGTGAAGATCAGCCCGGAGGCCTATGGAATCTGGTATATTGACTGTATGGATAAGCCGGAACGGTATGTGGGAAAGATTGTGGAATTTACAGCTATGGTGCTGAAATCTCCGGAATTCCCCAAGAACTATTTTGTTCCGGGCCGTATGGCCATGACCTGCTGTGCAGATGATATGACATTCCTCGGATATATCTGTAAATCGAGAGATGCAAGACATCTGGAGACAAGACAGTGGGTAACAGTGCGGGCCAGAGTGGAAGTAGAATTCTGGAAGGACTATGACGGAGAGGGACCGGTTCTGTATGCAGAAGAGGTGGTTCCGGCAGAACCGATTGAAGAAGTAGTACAGTTTGGATAAGAAGGAAAAACAGCAGGCATAGAAGCTGTGCTGAAATAAAAAACAGGGAGTGTTAGCGGCTGTGAGGCTGGAAACATTCCCTGTTTTGCATTTATTCGTGGATTAAGGTGCCTGCTTTGCCGTCAATACTCTCTAAAGCTCTGGGAAGGGCAGTGATAATGGCGCTGCGGCCTTTTCCTGCTTTGATAAAGGAAACGGCAGCTTCAATCTTGGGAAGCATGGAAGCGGCTTCAAAATGTCCCTGACGGATATATTCCTCAGCCTCTTCTACAGTCATAGAGGAAATGGGCTGCTCTTTGTCTGTTCCGTAATTCAGAGAAACCCGGTCAACGCTGGTGAGAATCATCAGTACGTCGGCATCTACTTCTTTTGCAAGCAGTCCGCTGGCTAAATCCTTTTCAATGACAGCGCTGGCTCCTCTCAGATCCAGTCCCTGCTCCAGGACAGGAATACCGCCGCCTCCGCAGGAAATCACAATCTGATCTGCATCCAGCAGGGCGCGGATTGCGTCAATTTCTACAATGGCAACCGGCTTTGGGGCGGAAACGATGCGCTGAAAGCCTTTTCCGGGAATCTCTGCAACGTGATTTCCTCGGGCTTCCTGAAGTCGGGCCTCTTCTGCAGTCATTACGCGTCCTACTTTTTTTACCGGATGGTAAAAGGATTCGTCATAGGGATCCGCGGTTACCTGAGTCAGAATAGTGGAAACAGACTTGTAGATACCGCGTTTGAGAAGAGCAGAGCGGATTCCGTTCTGCAGGTCGTATCCGATATATGGCTCATGGCGGAGCAGACAGACATGGGAGCGGGGGTATATCCCTCTTCCGGATGATTCTGGCACAGCTCGTTCATGGCTGTGTGGATCATGCCTACCTGAGGGGCATTGCTGTGGACAACAGCAACCTGCCAGCCGGTCTGGATAAAGTCAGCAATGATCTGGGCGGTAGGGCCGATCGCGGCCTTCTGCTCAGGAAGATTCGTTCCCAGGGCATTGTGCCCAAGGGCTATCACAATTCTTTTTTTTGCCATAATAAGATCCCTCTTTCTGTTGAAAGTGTCACAATAATAGTAACATTATAGTGTTTTCACTGGAAAAATGCAACTGGTTTGTGTTATACTGAACATGCTGTGACATACGGAACAGGTTTTCCTGTCTGGAATCCGGATGGCAGCAGTTGCGGGAGAAAGGAATAGAGGTGTGCCGGTATGGCAGATAAAATGAAACGTGTTCTTCTGCTGTTTTGGCATATGATGTGGCCGCTGCTTTTGTATGAGGCCGCGGGAACCCTGGTTCGCGCAGAATTTGCTGTGATGTTTCCGGAAAAGGAGCCGGAGCAGCTGGCTCTTCCCGCTATGGGGGTGACAGCAGCTGCAGCCTGTGTGTTTCTGGGGCGATGGTATCAGGAGCAGCGCAGCAGAAGTCAGAGCAGAGGAGAAAAACGAAAGAAGGATGATTTCCTGCTTTTTGTCCTGGCAGCAGCAGCCGGAGCAGGAGCCTGCCTTTTGTTTAACAGTCTGCTTTTAAGTATCCCAGGAATGAAAAACGGGGCAGAAGAGGTGTCGCGGCTGATTTACAGACCGCCTCTGGCGGTTCAGCTTCTTTGTACGGGGCTTGTGATTCCTCTGGCGGAGGAGCTGTTGTTCCGGGCTGTGGGATACAGGAATCTCCGCAGGGAAATGTCTGTTTCCGGTGCGGCGGCAGTTTCCGCTCTCTGGTTTGCCTTGTTTCATGGAAATCCGGTTCAGGGAGCTTATGCGTTTTTGACAGGACTTTGTCTGGCATTTCTGTTTGAATGGACAGACAGTCTGATGGCAGTATGGAGTTTTCACTCTGCAGCAAATCTTGTTTCTCTTGCAGCCACGGAGGCGGGGGAACGGATGGGAGAACAGGCATCACCGGTGTTTTTTGTGTGTCTGGGAGCAGCAGGAGGGATGCTGCTTGCATGGTCGTTTTACAGAATTAAGAATAAGAGAGGATGGAAGACGTGAAATTATTATCCATAGCAATTCCTTGTTATAATTCAGAAGCATATATGCGTCATTGTATTGAAAGCCTGCTTCCCGGAGGAGAAGAGGTGGAGATCCTGATTGTCGATGACGGTTCCCAGAAGGATCGGACAGGACAGATTGCAGATGAGTATGAAGCCCGTTATCCGGGAATCTGCCGGGCAATTCATCAGGAAAACGGCGGCCACGGAGCAGCAGTGAATGCAGGTCTGAGAGAGGCCACCGGGATTTACTTTAAGGTTGTGGACAGTGATGACTGGGTAAATGAGGAGGCATATAAAGAGGTTTTGGAGACTCTGCGGTTTTTTGTTATGGGAAATCAGACTCTGGATATGCTGATTACCAATTTTGTTTATGAAAAACAGGGCGTGAAGCATAAAAGAGTCATGCAGTACCGGACTGCCCTTCCCAAGCGGCAGCTGTGTACCTGGAAGGATGTAAAGATGTTCATGCTGGGACAGTACATTCTGATGCATTCTGTTATCTACCGTACCGGAATGCTGAGAGACTGCGGTCTGGAGCTTCCCATGCATACCTTTTATGTGGATAATATTTTTGTATTCCAGCCTCTGCCTTATGTAAAGACATTTTATTATCTGGATGTGAATTTCTACCGTTATTTTATCGGCAGAGAAGATCAGTCTGTCAATGAAAAGGTGATGATTGGCCGGATTGATCAGCAGATTCGCGTAACAAAGCTGATGCTGGGATATTACCATGAATCAAAGATTTACAGCTGGAAGCTTCGCCATTACATGGTCCGTTATCTGGAAATTATGATGACGGTATCCTCGATCCTTGCGATTAAGTCAGGGCTGGAGGAGAATATGGAGAAAAAGAAAGAACTCTGGAATTATCTGCGGAAAATGGATCTGGCGCTGTATCTGCGGCTGCGCTGGGGATTTTTGGGGCAAAGCATGAACCTGCCGGGAAAAAGCGGACGGAATGTGTCGATTGCCGGTTACAAGATCAGCCAGAAATTCTTTGGCTTTAACTAAGAGAAGCCGGATTTCCTGTTTTTACTCTTTGAATTAAAATTTAATAAAATTAAAAAAAGTGTTGACAATTGACACAATAAAGGTTATACTGTCTAGGCAGTCTTGAGTGAGACATCACTTGAGACGCTGGATATGGGGTCTTAGCTCAGCTGGGA
>ERZ791895.939-NODE-939-length-14104-cov-5.948537_pt1 | contig 14104 bp, 15 predicted proteins | sample MGYA00510153_ERZ791895 | MGnify/ENA primary metagenome ERZ791895 (study PRJEB30046, sample SAMN00792064) | human gut metagenome | study: EMG produced TPA metagenomics assembly of the A metagenome-wide association study of gut microbiota in type 2... | reverse complement strand
TGGCCTGCGGGGCGGCGACGGCGGCTGCGGACGACGAGGAGACTGCCTGTGAGGTGGCGAGAATCGGGGCTTTAGAGAGCGCGGCTATCGGATGCAACTGGAACTTCGCACCGATTGTAGATCTGCTCTATAACTGGAGAAATACCATTGTCCAGTGCAGGGCCTTTAACAACAGCCCGGAAGATACCATCCGGTATGCGAAGGCATTTTTCAAGGGTACCAGAACGCAGAATATGGCTACCTGTATGAAGCATTTCCCGGGCGATGGAACCGAAGAGAACGACCAGCACCTTCTCATGGGTATCAATGATATGACCTGCGAGGAGTGGGACAACACCTTCGGAAGAGTCTACAAAGAACTGATCGACGAAGGCGTCATGACCATTATGGCGGGGCATATCGCACTTCCCGCTTATACGAGAAAGCTTCGTCCCGATACCGCAGACGAGGACATTCTGCCGGCAACCCTGTCCCCGGAGCTGATTACGGATTTATTGAAGGGCCGTCTTGGATTCAATGGCCTGGTAGTAACCGATGCGTCTCACATGATCGGTATGTTTGCGGCCATGCCTCGCCGGGATCAGGTTCCGCAGGCGATTGCCGCGGGCTGCGATATGTTCCTGTTCTTCAACGACATGGACGAGGACTTCGGCTATATGATGGAAGGTTACAGAAACGGCGTAATTACGGAGGAGAGGCTAAGTGACGCGCTTCACCGGATTCTCGGAATCAAGGCGGCGCTGAAACTCCACAAGCTGCAGGCCGAAGGCCGTCTGATGCCTCCGAGAGAGCAGCTGTCGGTGATCGGCTGCAGTGAGTTCCACAAGTCTGCCGCAGAGCAGGCCGACAAGTTTATTACTCTCGTCAAGGACACGAAACATTACCTTCCAATGACACCTGAGAAATATAAGAGAGTGAAGCTGGTATTTATCGGCGGAGAGGGGACGGTGATCGCCGGCAAGCTTCAGGCGGACGACAGCGCTCCCATAAAGGAGATGGTCGTAAGGAAGCTTACGGAAGCCGGATTCATCGTGGACGGCGATACGCCGGCTATAAAAGGTAAGATGGAGGACCTGCGCAAAAAGTATGATGCGTGTCTGGTGGTATTTAACGTATCGGGATTCGCACAGTACAATACCATGCGTGTAAAATGGGCGCAGCCCGCGGACCAGCCGTGGTACGTGTCGGAACTGCCCACCATATTCCTCTCTCTGAACTATACAAACCATCTGATCGACGTGCCGATGGCGAAGACCTATATCAACGCCTATCTGAATTCGGAGGAAGCAGTATCCGCCGCTATCAGTAAAATGACCGGAAAGTCCCCGTTTAAGGGCAGATACAGTGAAAATGTATTCTGCGGCCGCTGGGATACCAGAATTTAATCGTAAAATAGAAACTCCTCTGCCGGACTGAGTTCCATCCAAGCGGCAGGGGAGTTTCTGTCTTACGATTTCAATTCTTTCACGGTCAGCCCGTTTTCACGGCCCTGTTTCCTCCAGCCGATTGAAGCGGCGGCTATGTAGAGCGGGCGGGGGAAGGAGAGGGAGATGAGCTGGTCCGTTCCCTTTTCAAGGCGTTCGATGCGTGCAGCCATGTCTTTCAGCGCAGTGCCCAGCGGCTTTTTGATGCCCTTTTGCAGCGGCGCGCCTTTTAACTGAGACAGCATGGCCCCGGCGCCGCATCCAATGCCCTGTTTGTATTCGAAACCGCAGCGCAGGCACCAGTTCTCTACAATCCGAAGCGCGAGCGCGGCCTGCTTGCCCTCGTAAAAGCCACAGTTTACGGCGGCATAGACGGCCAGTGGTTCTGAATTTTCCAGGAGCCTGTTGTTTTTCTGCTGCCATTCCAGTTCCATTAAAAAGGAAAGCAGATGGGACGGAACGGCATCCACATAGAGCGGGAAGGAGAGGACAAGAAAGCTGGAACCTCTAAGCTGTTTTACGTCCTCAGGGGATGGCTCCCAGCGCATGCCCGTGTAAGCGGACGAGGCGGCGGGATGGGAAGCGGTAACGGTCATGATGTCCGTCTCTGTGCCGGGATCGAGTAAAGACCTCAAATCGTCCAGCAGCGCGCCGGAAGAGCTGTCGCGTCTCTTCGGGCTGCCGTTTATCAAAATTCCTTTCATGCCATATTCCCCCTTATCTGTTCCGGTGTCTGATAGAAATGCACGGTGCAGCCGGAAGCTCCGAAATTGACGGCATTTGCCTTCGCCAGGCGGTCCGCGGTCTCTTCCTCCAGCTTTGTGATGGAGTCCCCATAGAAATGCGTCGTGATTGCCATACGGTTATCGTGCCGCATGACATGGTGCATCTCTCCGTGAACGATGCGGAAAAATGGCTGGATATAACCGATGCTGCGGTCCAGAACATTTTTCACATAGGGGCTGTAGCCGCCGTAGCAGCAGCGGCTGATGAGTATGAGTTCGCTGGTCCTGGACAGCAGTTTGCCCATTTCCTGATAGGAATCGGGAAGGACGCAGCTGCCCGGAGTCTTGATCCAGCAGCCAAAACAGCCAATACAGGGGCGTGCCGGATACATGGGGGAAAGGATGACAGCAGGCGGCTCGGAGGTTCCGAGTCTGGTCAATTGAGCGGTTTCGGGAAACAGCTCTTCAAATACGGCGGGGGCAAAGTCGTGGATGATTGTTTTCACTGAGGGGACCTCCTTTTTGGGTGTTTGCTGTTGGGGTGGAGATATCTGTTGCGGTGGAGATTTCTGTTGTGGTGGAGTTTTCTGCCGCCGCGGCATTCTCTTTCCTCCCAATCTTTCCGGATCCGGCGGAAATACGTTCATCCGTGCGCGCGGCCAGTTGGGAACACCATTCAATCAGCATTTCATAGTAACGGATTCCATAGACGAGCACGGATCCGTGGAACGTGTGGCCGGCGGCCAGATTTCTGATATTCAGCTCTTCTTTCTGTGCCTTCAACTCTTCGAGCCCTACGGAGGCGGTCTCCATAAACAACTCCAGATTCTGCTTTGCCGTGATGGGCTCTAAATACTCGTAGAAGAAAAACGGCACCAGGTAGTCGAGGCGTGTTTTGGCAAAACGCACCGGCTGCTTTAACCAGGTAAGAAAGACACCACGGCCTTCTTCCGTAATGGAATAGAGCTTCTTAAACTTTCCTCCGGTCACTTTTTCTTCTGAGAGGATGAGTTTTCTCTCTTCCAGCCTCTTTAACGCGGGATAAATGCTCCCATAGCTTGCATCGAAGAAATAGGACGTGCTTTCCGCCATATACTGCTTTAAGTCATAACCGCTGGCGGCGCATCCCATTAAAAAACCAAGAATGATATACTCTAACATGATATTACCTCCTGATATATATCAAAACGATATATATTATACCGATACTATATCAGGTAACCATTCCAAAGTCAAGGAAATAAAAAAAGTAAGTGACGGTTGACGTACCCTTTTTCTTTCATGTACAATGAAAGAGGATGCCGTCTGTCATCGTGTATAAGAGCGCAGGCGGGAAAGGAAGAGGTATGAGAAATCTTTTCGCGAAATACAGGGAAGTTATACTCGGTCTGTTGATACTGATTTTACTGACCGTGTCGTGGCTCTTATACGCGAGTACTTTGAAACATGATTTTCAGAATGAGATCATCTCTTCTCTTGAGGAGGTTTCCACACAGGGGAAGAGTATTCTGGAAAAAGAGATAAATGGAAAGCTGGAATTATTGACCGAGGTTTCGCGCCGCGTTGGTTTTTACACTGTGGACAATTATGAGGAGGCCGCTGCCATGCTGGCCGCCACCGCGCAGGAGAATGGGTTTAAGCGGATGGGGGTCATCACTGCGGATGGAACGACATATACCACGGATCATGTATGTATGGATCTGTCCGACCGCCCTTATTACAGAAGGGGCCTGGCGGGAGAAAACAGTGTGTCCGATCCCCTGGTGGACCGGGAGGGGAGTGAAACGATCCATGTATATGCGGTGCCTGTCTATCATGATGGAGAGGTGACGGCGGTTCTGTTTGGCACCTATGATATCAACGAGATGCGCAGGCAGCTGGAGGTGACCTCCTTCGGAGGACGCGGATATACGTATATCGTAAATAAAGAGGGCAACTGCATCGTGGATTCCACTAATTCCTACAGTTACCCCAATATGCAGAATATTTTTACGTCCATGGAAGCGGAAGACCGGAAGAATCAGGCGATTGCGGACCGGATGAAGGTGGATTTTGAGAATGGGCAGGATGGATGCGTCAGATTCATAAATAAAGGGGTTCAGTACATGTACTACCGGCCGCTGCCCATCAATGACTGGTATCTGCTCACCGTGGCACCGGCCAGTGTGCTGGACAGCAAGATGAACGCGGTGCTGGGGCGGACGTATCTGCTGGGTGTGTTTATGGTGCTGATTTTCGTGGGAATCCTGGTTTATATTCTGAAGGATCAGAAACGGAGAAAGGCCGAGCTCATGCACAGCCTCTATACGGATGAGATCACCGGCGGTTACTCCTTTGCCAAATTCCAGGTGGAGGCGGAGAAGAAGATACGCCGGGCAGAGGCGGGGAGCCTGTCCCTGGTCAGCCTGGATATCGATGATTTTAAGTTTATCAATGAGCTTCTGGGATATGAGGAAGGAAATCACCTGATCCGGTATATTCATGGAGTTCTGGCGGGATGGTGCGGAGGCGAGGAAATTTTTGCTCATCAGTCTGCGGATATGTTTGTGGCACTCGTTGACGGTCACGACCATGATGCCTTGTGCAGGCGATTAGAGGAACTTTGCAGCCGTCTTCAGTCGTATTCCATCTGGCCTCAGAATAAGCTGGCTATCGTGCCGGCCATGGGGATATTCCAGATTCGAGACAAGAGCCTTACACTGGATTTCTGTCTCGACTGCGCAGGCATTGCCAGAAAGAGCCGGAAGGGACAGTTCGCCGTCCATTACGCGTTCTATGATGAGCGGGTGAAGGAGCAGATCTACCGGGATAAGCGGATCGAAGCCGTGATGAAGAGCGCGCTGGAAAATGGAGAATTCAGGGCGTATTACCAGCCCCAGTATGACGCGGAATCCAAGCGGATCGTAGGGGCAGAGGCCCTGGTGCGCTGGGCGAGGCCTGACGGTGAGATCGTGTCGCCTGGCGAGTTTATCCCGCTGTTTGAGAAAAATGGATTTATCAGCGAGCTGGACCGGTATATGTTCCGGATTGTCTGTGAACAGCAGAAGGAATGGGGGAACCGCGGATATGCGGTGGTGCCGGTATCTGTCAATGTATCGAGAAAGCTTCTCTATGACCTGAATTTTGTGGAGAAATACAACCGGATTCTGACAGAAACTGCGGTGGAAGTCCAGAATGTGGAGGTCGAGATTACGGAGAGCGTCTTCTTCGACAACCAGCCTCGGCTATTGGATGCCATCAGGCATCTGCATCAGTCCGGTTACCGGATCCTTCTGGATGACTTCGGTACGGGGTATTCCTCTATGGCCATGCTGAAGGACATGTCGTTTGATACGCTGAAGATCGATAAAAGCTTTGTCGACAATATTGGTGATGAGAGAGGCAATAAGATCGTGGATGGCATCATACGCCTGGCGGAGTCGCTGGAGCTGAGCACCATCGCCGAGGGCGTGGAGACGAGAGAGCAGTACGAGTATTTAAAGGCGCACGGATGCGACGTAATACAGGGGTATTACTTTGGCCGGCCGATGACCGCAGAATCATTTGAAATGCTGCTGAGCAGCCAGACGGCCGGCAGATAGAGTTTTGTAAGCAGGAGCAGGAGCCCGGGAGGTAATCTTATGGGGTCTGCTCCTCTTTTTTGTCCTGGGAGAGGAGGCGGTTGATCTCATCCGCCTCGTGGCGGTGTACGGCCGAAAAGTACCGGTCGATCAGGACCGCGATAAACACACACAGCAGTGATGTGTATAGAAAATTGCTGATGGTGAGAACCGTCCAGTTTAAAACAAAGCCTGCAATTATGACAATCGCATACTCTGCTGCGAAGAACGTGATCTGGTATGCTCTTTCCGACTGAAACGGAATGTGATCGCACACGACTGAAATGAGCTGTATGAAAATGATAAGCCCTGTAAGTTCCAGGACAAAAACGCCGCTCAGTGCATAGTTGTTTCCCAGAATCAGGTTATAGACGGCGTTAAACAGGATGACGATAGTAAAGGCGATCGCCGAACTGGGAAGGTAGGTTCTTAATAATCGTTTCATGGCATTTCCTCCTTGTTATCGGGATAATTTTTCTTTCAGCGCAGGTATATAATTTCTGCTGACAATGAGCTTTTCACCATTTTTCAGCAGGGCCTCCAGCCTGTGATTCCACAGGGGGGACACGCTCTTCAGCCAGGCAGTGTTGACGATGCAGTTTTTGCTGATCCGGACAAATGTGGTATTGGCCAGCTTTTCCTCAAGGGACGAAAGCGTCTCGCGGCTTTCGTACACATTTTTGCCGCTGTAGAGGAATGTGCGTCCGTCAGCGGAGTCCACATAGATAATCTCCTCGGAATGCAGATAGAAGGAAGTCTCTCCGATCCGCCCTTCCAGTGAAAAGGAGTACTGGCGGATATAGTCCAGGAGACGCCTCAGCCGCGGGTCGGCAATGTGGCACCGGATTTCGATTTCGGGCTCGGAAAGGTCGAGCCCCTCGTGCAGTGTTATTTTCATGTCATTCTCCTTTTTGGATATCCTGTGCACCGGATTTATGATATCATTATAGAAGCGGCAGGAAAAAAGAACAAGGGGAACCGGCCAAGATGCCTTGAGGGGCGATGAAATACAGAGAGAGGAAGAGAAGGAGAAGATAACATGGCAAAGACGATGGGAGCTGTTATGGGGAATAACATGGAAGAGGAGATCATTCTTGAGACAGAAAGGCTGGCTCTGCGGCGGCTTCGGCGGGCAGATTACGCTGACCTCTGCCTGATGTTAAAGGATGAAGAGGTGATGTATGCTTATGAGCATGCATTTGAGGACTGGGAGGCCGCCGACTGGCTGGACCGTCAGCTAATGCGCTATGAAAAATACGGGTTTGGCTTATGGGCCGTGATTTTAAAGGAGACTGGGGAACTGATCGGACAGTGCGGGCTGACCATGCAGGAGGCCGGCGAAAGAGAGGTGCTGGAGGTCGGTTATTTATTCAGAAAGGATTTCTGGCACTGCGGATACGCGCTGGAGGCCGCTGCCGCGTGCAGGGATTATGCATTTGAGAAGCTGGGAGCGGAGGAGGTGTATTCCATTATCCGGGATACCAACGCTCCTTCCAGGGCCGTGGCGGAGAGAAACGGTATGACCGTTTGCGGCAGTATCGTTAAGCACTACTATGGAATGGACATGCCCCACCTTCTGTACAGAATCAGCCGCTCGGAAGCGGGGGCTGATTCTGCACAGAAGGCGGGGCAGGATCTGGAGCATGTGTGAAATGCTATTTCTCGTCACATACCTGGAATATGAAGAATTTTAAATAGTAAGAGGTTTCATCTCCGGACCAGAGAATGGGATGATCCGGTGCCTGCGTCCGGTATTCGACCTGGCGGAGGCGCTTGTGGACATTGCCGGCGGCTTCCCGTATGGTCTTTTCAAATAACTCCGGTGTCATGAAGTGGGAGCAGGAGCAGGTGGCTAAGTAGCCGCCGTCCTTTACCAGCTTCATACCTCTTAAATTAATCTCCCGATAGCCTTTAACCGCGTTCTTTACGGAGCTTCTGGACTTTGTGAAGGCGGGGGGATCGAGGATGACGACGTCGAATTTCTCACCCTGGCGTTCCAGCTCGGGAAGCAGCTCGAAGACATCGGCACAGCGGAATTTGACCGTATCGGAGAGGCCGTTTAAGGCCGCGTTTTCTTCGGCCTGGGCGACTCCCAGCTCGGAGGCGTCCACACCCAGGACGGAGGAAGCGCCGGCCAGACCGGCATTAAGTGCAAAGGAGCCGGTATGGGTGAAGCAGTCTAATACCCGTTTGCCGGCGCAGAGTCTCTGAATTGCCAGCCGGTTGTATTTCTGATCCAGGAAGAAGCCTGTTTTCTGCCCGTCTTTAACATCTACGAGATAATGCACGTTATTTTCCACGATCTCCACCTTAGTGTCAAAGGGATCGCCGATGAAGCCCTTGAAGCGCTCCATGCCTTCCTGGAGCCGGACCTTGGCGTCGCTTCGTTCGTAGACGCCGCGGATCTGGATTCCGTCCTCGGCCAGGACCTTCTTAAGCTTGTCCAGGATAACCGGCTTGAACCGGTCGATTCCCAGGGCAAGGGATTCCACAACGAGTACGTCGGAAAACTTATCGATGACAATACCCGGAAGAAAATCGGCCTCGCCGAAGATGAGACGGCAGCTGGAGGTATCGGTCGTGGTCTTCCTGTACTCCCATGCGGCGCGCACTCTCATCTCCAGAAAGTCGTCGTCCACAACGGTATCCTTTTTTCTGGACATTATGCGGACGGTCAGCCTGGAGTTGGTGTTGATGAAGCCATGGCCCAGCGGATAACCGTCGAAGTCTTCCACGAATACCATGTCGCCATTGGCGTAATCCCCCTTGATGGTGTCGATCTCATTGTCATAAATCCACATGCCGCCGGCTTTCAACGAGCGGCCTTCGCCTTTTTTTATTCTTACAACTGCAGATTCCATATAGATTCTCCTTTTGATTGTGAATACTCTTGTATGTTAAAACTGGTTTTTCAGTCTGCCCAGCAGACGGTACAGCGGGTCAAACAGCAGGAGTGTGACGGCAAAGTTGCTGATGCCGTGAACAATGTCGAAGGGAATGCCTGCTGTCCACCATGCAAACGCGGCTCCGATGCCGCCTGTAAAGAAGTAGGAGACGGCGCACAGCAGCCCGAAGAGCATACCGAAGATCCCTGCAAGCAGCGCAGCCGATATCGAACGCGGTTTTCCGTTCCATCCCATGAGAAATACGGAACCACAAAGGATCGCCCACACATAGAGATAAGAAAACCACCACAGGCCGAAGCCGTAGATCAGTCCTTCCAGAATGACGAATACATAGAGGATGAACCAGACATGGCGGCGGAATACGAGGGTATACAGAATCAGCAGGAGCGACACCAGCTCGACATTAGGAAGCCAGGAAAGGCTGACCTGCAGCACCAGAAGGATTGCGGCAAGAAACGCGTCACGGACAAGTTCCTTTGTTTTCATGTTGTCCTCCTTTTCTGTTATCGTTTGTTCCCCCACCATTCTCAGCTTCCCGGTCTGCCCATGCGGCCTTTCCTGTGACTTTGCAGGGTATTAGCAATTCTTAACGCGCAGAATTTTTCGTTCAGGGGAAATGCCCACCTGTTTGAGCGCAGCGAGTTTGGGCATTTTCACTGGTTTTTAGAAAAATCCTGCACGTTTAGAAGTGCTTATGCCCGAAACCGGAACAGGAAAGGCCGCATGAGCAAGCCGGGGCAGACCGGGAAGCTGAGAATGGTGGGGGAAGAATCCCCTTTTGCCCAAAGAAACGGCGGCTCCATTACTGGTCCGCCGGTGTATATACAATACTGTAATTTTCGCCGTCTTTGATGGGCTGCATGGTGATGCCGTAATTGCAGGGTTCATGATCTAAAAGCAGCGCCCAGTAGGCTCCATCCTGTGTATAGTCCGCCCGCACTCCATTGACGGTAATCATCATGAGGCCGTATTCCTCGGTGGTGGTGCCTTCTATGGTCAGCTCCGGAATGTCATCCACCGCCTCCTTCAAGTACTGCGCCTCGGTAGTAACGTGATAGCTGTCCTCACTGCCATCCTTGTAAACCACATCGATGGTGATGGTCTTACTGCCAACCATGGGAACGGGCTTTGAAAAGTTATAGATAACCAGCAGCAGCGCCAGCACGGCCACAGCCACGCAGGCACCGAGAAACGGGGAGGGACGTTTCAGTCTCTTATGTCCTTGTTTGTCTGTAATCATCATTAAAGTCTTCTTTCTATCCATGTGAAATCTTATAACTCACATGAAGCTTGTGAAGTGCTTCACCGAGTGCTCCTAGTATAGCATAAAAAGGCAGGGAAACTCAAGAAAATTTAGGGATACTGAGAAAATACTTTTCCCAATGCCCGGGGTGGTGTATAATGAGGAGCAGTTGGCCGCCGTCTATGGGCATGATAACGGGAGCGGGGGGGGCGGCCGGACAAGAGATGAAACGGAGAGTCAAAATGGAAGAAAATCGTAATATCAGACAGGAAATTGCAGAGTGTGAGAAATTATTGATCGGTCTGGGGGAAGAGTGGAAGGCGGAGCTTGTCCCGGATATAGCAAATGTGTATGAGAAGCTGGCGGAGCTGACGGAGGGCAGGGACTTTTTTATCGTGACGACGGTGACGGATGCCCGGATCTTTGAGTCCGGGATCGATGCGTCGAGAATTGTGGCTCCCTGCGGAAATGAAACGTGGCGCCAGTGCTCCCGCTCCTGCACGAAGGATATCTGGGAGCCGGGGGAGATTCCGGACGATATATGCCCTCACTGCGGCGCGCCGCTTACGGGAAATACCATCAAGGCGGAAACTTATATTGAGGAAGGCTATCTGCCACAGTGGAATAAGTATACAGCCTGGCTGGCCGGCACGTTGAACAAGAGGCTGGTTATTCTGGAGCTGGGGGTTGGATTTGCCGTGCCTACGGTGATCCGGTGGCCGTTTGAGAAGACAGCGGCGCTGAATAAGAAGGCTCATATGTACCGGATCCATGGAAAATTTGCACAGCTTTCCGCTGAAATGGGGGAAACGGCTGTGTCTGTCCCGGTGAATTCCGTGGAGTACTTTAGAAATTTATACTTCAACTTTTAAAGTTGTACAATCAGGTATCCTGTGATAAAATGTTGAAAAAAGGCGATACGAGGTGGCGGCCATGATAGCGATTATTGATTACGATGCCGGAAATTTAAGAAGTGTGGAAAAGGCACTGGATGCATTGGGAGAGCAGCCGGTTATCAGCCGGGATGAGAAGACGATTCTTTCCGCGGATCGGGTGATTCTGCCGGGAGTTGGTTCCTTTGGAGATGCCATGGGGAAGCTCCGTCAATACGGATTAGTGGATGTGATTCACCGCGTGACAGACCAGGGAACTCCGTTTTTAGGGATTTGTCTTGGGCTGCAGCTTTTATTTGAGCGGAGCGGGGAGAGTGAAGGCGTCCCCGGTCTGGGAATTCTTCCGGGAGAGATTGTGAAGTTCCCGGATACACCGGGGCTCAAGGTTCCTCACATGGGCTGGAACTGTCTGGACATCCGTCCGGAAGCAAAGCTTTTTAAAGGACTGGCTTCGGGGGAATATGTGTATTTTGTCCATTCATATTATTTAAAAGCGGAGAATGAAGGGGATGTGGCGGCGTCCTCCGTTTACGGTGTCCGTTTTCACGCTTCCGTGGAACACGGCAACATCTTTGCCTGTCAGTTCCACCCGGAAAAGAGCGGTACCACGGGCTTAAAGATTCTGAAAAATTTCATCGAACTACAATAGGAGGTGGCCGGATGCTGACGAAAAGGATAATTCCATGTCTCGATGTACATAACGGACGCGTGGTGAAGGGCGTCAATTTCGTGAATTTAAAGGATGCCGGAGATCCGGTGGAGATCGCGGCCGCATACGATAAGGCCGGAGCGGATGAACTTGTCTTTCTGGATATCACAGCTTCCTCAGACAACCGGAATACCGTGGTGGATATGGTGCGCCGCGTGGCGGAAACGGTTTTTATCCCATTTACCGTGGGCGGAGGAATCCGCACGGTAGATGATTTTAAACTGCTTCTGCGGGAGGGCGCGGATAAGATATCCATCAATTCCTCTGCCATTAACACACCGGAGCTGATCTCCGATGCGGCGGACAAATTCGGACGCCAGTGCGTGGTTGTCGCCATCGATGCCAGAAGGCGGGCCGACGGAAGCGGATGGAATGTATACAAAAACGGCGGCCGTATCGACACGGGGCTTGACGCCGTGGAGTGGGCCATGAAGGCCGACCGCATGGGCGCGGGGGAGATTCTCTTAACCAGCATGGACTGTGACGGCACAAAGGCCGGATATGACGATGAATTAAACGCCGTAATCGCAGACTGCGTCTCCGTACCGCTCATCGCGTCTGGCGGCGCCGGAACAAAAGAACATTTTTACAATGCCCTGACGACGGGAAAAGCTGACGCTGCGCTGGCGGCCTCCCTGTTCCATTATAAGGAACTGGAGATCATGGATCTGAAGCGCTATCTGGCGGACCGGGGACTGCCTGTGAGGTTATAGGGAAGAGGATTACGATACAGTCAAAAGTATACAGGACAATACGAAAGGAAATAACAGCAAAATGGGTGCAATCGATAATGACTGGCTGGAACCACTGAGTGTGGAGTTTAAGAAGCCATATTACAAGGAACTTTATAAGAAGGTTAAGCAGGAGTATGAGACGAAAAGAGTCTTTCCGGAGGCGGATGATATCTTCAATGCGTTTCAGTTTACGCCCCTTTCCAAGGTAAAGGTGGTGATTCTGGGGCAGGACCCCTACCACAATTACGGGCAGGCCCACGGCCTCTGCTTCTCCGTAAAGCCGGATGTGGATGTACCTCCGTCGCTGGTGAACATTTATCAGGAGCTGCACGACGATCTGGGATGCGATATCCCCAATAACGGCTACTTAAAGAAGTGGGCGGATCAGGGCGTCATGCTGCTCAATACAGTGCTGACTGTCCGCGCTCATGCGGCTAACTCCCACCAGGGAATCGGATGGGAGACATTTACGGACGCAGCTATCAAAATCTTAAACGAGCAGGAGCGGCCGATGGTATTCTTATTGTGGGGCCGACCGGCACAGAATAAGAAGAGTATGCTGACCAATCCGAAGCACCTGATTCTGGAGGCGCCGCATCCCAGTCCCCTTTCTGCGTTCCGGGGCTTTTTCGGAAGCAGGCATTTCAGCAAAACCAATGAGTATTTAAAGGCCAACGGGCTGGAGCCCATAGACTGGCAGATTGAAAATATATAAGAATGGAGACGGAAAATAAGAGATGAGTATAATTGAGACATTAAAGGTAATCGTGCTTGGAATCGTGGAGGGATTTACCGAATGGCTCCCCATCAGCAGTACGGGCCATATGATACTGGTAGATGAAATCATCCATCTGAAGCAGCCGGAAGATTTTAAAAACATGTTTATGGTCGTGATCCAGCTGGGCGCGATTCTGGCGGTCGTGGTCATGTACTTCCATAAGCTGAATCCATTTTCACCGACGAAGAAACCCGCACAAAAGCGGGCTACACTGGAGCTTTGGTCCAAAATTATTCTCGCGTGTATCCCGGCGGCCATCATAGGACTTCTGATCGACGACATTATGGAAAAATACCTGATGAACGGTTATGTCGTTGCGGCCACCTTAATTATCTATGGCGTGCTGTTCATCGTCATTGAAAACGCGAATAAAAGCCGAAACTTTGAGATGCAGCGGGTGGGAGACATCTCCTACCAGACGGCGCTTTACATAGGCCTGTTTCAGCTCCTGTCCCTGATCCCCGGCACGTCCCGTTCCGGTTCTACCATCCTGGGCGCCATGATCCTTGGATGTTCCAGAGGCGCTGCCGCCGAGTTTTCCTTCTTCTTGGGAATCCCTGTTATGTTCGGCGCCAGTTTCTTAAAGATTGTAAAATACGGTCTCCATTTCACCGGCCCCCAGGTCTTCTATCTGATCCTCGGCATGGTAGTGGCTTTCATCGTCTCCGTATACGCAATCCGCTTCCTGATGGGCTACATCAGAAAACACGATTTCAAATTCTTTGGCTACTATAGAATCGTCCTTGGAGCCATCGTTTTAGTCTACTTTGGAATCACAGCCTTTATCGGCTGATTCGGTTTGGCAGCATATAATATTAGATTTAGAAGTGGATTTACGTAAATGAAAAGCTAAAAAGTTAAAAACAAAAGATTTAAAATTTAAAATTTAAAAATAGAAAAAAACGAAAAACGAAAAGCGAAAAGCGAAAAACTAAAAACGAAAAACAGAGGCATGCCGCAGACCCACCAGGGTTTGCAGCATGATAATCCGCCAACAAGGCATTGCGGATTATCGCCTCTGTTTTTTATTCAAACTTTTTTACTTTCTAGGAAACTTCGCAAATCGGCCAAGATAGTGTATAATGGACTTGAA
>ERZ791895.931-NODE-931-length-14202-cov-23.755567_pt1 | contig 14202 bp, 10 predicted proteins | sample MGYA00510153_ERZ791895 | MGnify/ENA primary metagenome ERZ791895 (study PRJEB30046, sample SAMN00792064) | human gut metagenome | study: EMG produced TPA metagenomics assembly of the A metagenome-wide association study of gut microbiota in type 2... | reverse complement strand
TAATACGTTCCCTCATAGTACCACCTGTATCTTTATCCTTCTGTGTAAAATGTCCACACTTACGTAACATGATATCACATTTCGGGTGGTTTTAAAAGTTTTAATTACATCTTTTGTTCAATCCATGGGTTCCATGTTCTTCCATTTCCCTTTTGTCCTCCCCTCCCCCGGTTCCTGCCGCCGCGCAGGCGCCCCCACACCAACTGATTTCAAACATACAGGTCTGCCAAACAGCACCATTTTCAAAAGGAACTTGATAAACACTCCCAAAATTGTTATGATATATAAAAATGCATTTTTGTGTTTCTACTATATAAGGAAAAGGACGGAATGGATTATGACAACCAATGAAAAAGCACTGCTGCTCCACGAGGAATGGAAGGGAAAACTTGAAACCACATCAAAAGCAAAGGTCGCCTCCAGGGAAGACCTGGCCCTTGCCTATACCCCGGGCGTTGCCGAGCCCTGCAAGGTGATTGCCGCCGACCCGGAGGCGGCTTACCGGTATACCATCAAATCCAGCACCATTGCCGTTGTATCCGACGGAAGCGCCGTACTGGGCCTGGGCAGCATAGGTCCTCTGGCAGCCATGCCTGTCATGGAGGGAAAGGCTGTGCTCTTTAAGGAATTCGGCGGTGTCAACGCCTTCCCCATCTGCCTGGATACCCAGGACACCCAGGAAATCATTGAGACCGTTGTGCGCATCGCTCCCGCCTTTGGCGGCATTAACCTGGAGGACATCTCGGCCCCCAGATGCTTTGAGATAGAGGAGGCATTAAAAGAGAGGCTGGACATTCCGGTGTTCCACGACGATCAGCACGGCACCGCCATTGTGGTCCTGGCCGGCGTCATCAACGCTCTCAGGCTGACCGGTAAAAAGAAGGAAGATTGCCGCGTGGTAGTAAACGGCGCCGGTTCCGCGGGCATTGCCATCACAAAGCTGCTGCTGACCTACGGATTTTCCCATGTCACTATGTGTGATAAGAGCGGTATCCTAAGCAAGGGTGCAGAAGGCCTTAACTGGATGCAGGAAAAGATGATGGACGTGACTAACCTGGAGCACAGGACCGGCACTCTGGCAGATGCCATGAAGGGCGCTGACATCTTCGTGGGCGTATCTGCTCCCGGAATCGTAACCCAGGACATGGTTGCATCCATGAATAAGGACGCCATCCTCTTTGCCATGGCAAACCCTGTACCGGAAATCATGCCTGACCTGGCAAAGGCTGCCGGGGCGCGTGTGGTCGGGACCGGCCGTTCCGACTTCCCTAACCAGGTAAACAATGTAGTGGTATTCCCCGGAATCTTTAAGGGCGCACTGGAAGGCCGCGCTTCTGCCATCACCGAGGAAATGAAGCTGGCCGCCGCCGAAGCCATTGCCGGGCTGGTGGATGAAAAGGATTTAAGCGACGAGAACATACTTCCCGAAGCCTTTGATCCCCGTGTGGCAGATGTAGTCAGCAGCGCGGTAAAGGACCACATTAGAAAATAATAAGAAAATCCTGATGGAGCGTGTGTGATATGCTTACTGAACCTATGACCTTGTACAAACTGATGAATCTCTATATGTTGAAGCAGGTGAACTTCCCCCTGACGAACGCCCAGCTCACCAACTTTTTCACAGAGCATGAATACACCACCTATTTCACCCTCCAGCAGGCATTAAATGAGCTGGAAGACGCCGGCCTGGTCCACAAGGAGGCCAGCCACAACAGCACCCGGTATGACATCACCAGGGAAGGGGAGGAAACCCTCAACTTCTTCGGCAAGAACATATCCACTGCCATCATTGAGGACATGGACCAGTACCTCAAGGAGAACAAGTTCCGCCTCCGGGAGGAGGTGGGAACAACGGCCGACTTCTACAAGGGGACTAATCAGGACTACATTGTCCACTGTGAAGTCCGCGAAAATAAGACGACCCTTATCCGGCTGGATTTATCCGTCCCTGACAGGGAGCAGGCAGAAGCCATGTGCAATACCTGGAAAACAAAAAGCCAGGAAATCTATGCCCACGTCATGCGGTCACTTTTATCCTGACTTGCTGTGCCGGTGTGTCCCATGGCGTGTCCTCCGCCGGGATGTGTGTGTCCCATTGTGTTCCATCCACCGGAAAGCGTTCCCACTAAAAAGAGATTTGTTCCAATAACAGTTCCAAAATCTGCCGGGCATTTGAGTCCGGCCTTTTTTCGCATATATCGTATATGGTTGATGCCAGCCTGAAATTCTCCCCCAGGTTCCGGATAACCCATTCTCTGGATTCACCGGCTTTTCTCAGGCGCAGGATTTTCGCTATAAGGAATAGATATTCCTTCTCCTGATCTGGGGCAGGTTTGACAGCTTCCTGCCTGGCTGCCGGCTGTCCCCCATATCTGGCTGCCTTGACCGCTCCCTTTGCCTTATCCGCCTGGCCTTCCCCCTTTGCCTGCTTCTGCTTATAGCGTTTCTGCTGCTTTTCATACTTGCTGGCCTTGGCCTTTTCCCTCTGGCTGGTGGCTGCTCCTGGCGTCCCGTACCCATGTTCCAGCCAGACGGTCTCCACCTCATACGTTCCGTCCTCAATGGTCATCACAGCCATGGAAAGAGGCAGGGTAAAACGCTTATAGCCGCAGCTTCCCGGATTCAGCCAAAGCCTTCCGCTGATTTCCTGCTGATAATACATATGGGAATGGCCGAATATGACCACCTGAATATCCTTAAGCACGCTGGGGATATCCACTCTCTCATGGGCCATGATAAATTTGACCCCTCCGATTTCAAACCGGTTCACCTGACCAAGTCCCCCCGACCATCCCCTGTCGTTATTTCCCCTTACCGCGTACAGGGGCTGGTCCACATTCAGCTTATGATACAGCATCTGATTGTCAAAGTCCCCCGCATGGACAATCACATCGCAGGTTTCCAGAATCCTTTCCACCTCCGGCCGGAGCACTCCATGGGTGTCTGCCATGATTGCCACCCGTATAGGTCCCGTTTCCATTACATAATACCTCCAGATACAGCCAGGCCGTCAAAATTCCATTGCCGCCGGCTGTCTTATTTAATTCATACCTGTATCTATTATACGCTAAATGCCGGATATGTCGAGTTGAATCTGACAGGATCTGAGTTGAATCTGACAGAATATGGGCTGCATCTGACAGGTTATTTCTTTACACGCTCCTGTTTCTGTGATATATTAATGTTAAGATAATGTTAACATAATCACCAAGTCGCTTAATGCTGCTATGCAGCAGTGGGAGAACCGATTTTTAGGGGTGTATTCATCCGTCTGAGCCTGTCGCGGCTCCCGGATGATAGGGAACCTTTCTTTCCCGAACCCGGCAGCTAATCTCATAGGCGGAAGAGGGACAGGGACATTCTGGTAAATCATTTTGCTGTATTGTCGTATACTTTTCCGTCTGCATCCATGCAGACGGTTTCTTTTGTTAAGTCCGTTCTTTTCCTTTACCTAAAACTGAATACATCCAAAGATATTTTTCATCACCTCCCCCTCCCAAGGCGGCTCCCCAACGAAAGGAGATCTGATTTATGCATGAACTTACCAACCTGGATCTGGTCATCATTGTCCTCTACATGATAGGCATGCTTTTTGTGGGCGTATGGTTCGTCAAACGAATCAAGAATACAGGCGATTACTACGTTGCAGGCAGAACCCTGGGCCCCTTTGTGCTGACTGCCACTGTGTGCGCGTCCATCATCGGAGGCAGCGCCATGATGGGACGTGCGGGCATTGCCTATACCACGGGCTTTAAGGCGGTTATGACCGCTATCCCCTATCTCATCGGCATGTTTATCTTCTCAGCCATCGCCGGACGCATACAGGAGGTTGGCTTCACCAGAAACATCAACTCCATACCGGAACTTTTCAACTACAGGTTCAACAGCACTGCCCGCTGTATCCTGGCTTTCATGATCGTCTTCACCATGATGGGCACAGTGGCTGCCCAGGTGACTGCCACCGCCACCATCATCAAGATGCTGGGAAATGAATTCGGCATCAGCTATGAAGCCGGCGCCCTGGCAGCCACTCTCATCTTCATCATCTATACCGCTGCATCCGGTCTCTTCGGCGTGGTGTACACGGACGTGCTCCAGTTTTTCATGCTGATTATCTTTGTCTACATCCTGATTCCCTTTTCCAGCATTCGTTATCTGGGCGGTTTTTCCTCCTTCTGGCAGAACCTGGACAAATCCTACCTGGTGCCTCATATCAACGGCAGTATCCTGGGCGACATTGTCACCTATCTGGTATTTACCCTGGCAGGAGCCGAGATGTGGCAGAGGGCCTTTGCTGCCAAGAGCAAAAAGGCCGCAACCCAGGGCATGTTCTGGGGCACTTCCATTTACATGGTAACCATTGCCCTGGTTTTCTTCATGGGTCTGGCAGGCCGGCAGATTCTGCCGGACGTGGTGGCCTCCTACGGAAGCTCTGATGCCGTGGTGCCTGCCCTGGCTGTAAGCATCCTGCCTCCCGGCCTTACAGGACTGGCTCTGGCTGGTATCCTGTCAGTCATGATGTCCACTGCGGACAGCTACCTGCTGGTATCGGTCCAGACCTTTGTACATGACCTGGGAAAAAATTTCATGCCGGAAATGACGGAAAAGCATGAAATACTCATGTCCCGTGTCATGTCCGTGGTACTGGCCATGGGCGCCTTAATCATCGCCCTATACATTAAAAACGCCTACAATGTCCTCATGTTTGCCTGGTCCTTCTACGCGGCGGCGGCAGGCCTGCCCTCCCTGGCGGCCCTGTACTGGAAAAAAGCCACCAGCCAGGGCATCATATCTGCCATGACAGGCGGCTTTGTGGTATGTGTGGGCTGGAAACTGGCCGGCAATCCCTGGGGGCTTGGCGAGACCGTTCCAGGCGCTCTTGTCTGCGGAATCCTGCTGGTGGCGGTGAGCCTTGCCACCTGCAAAAAGCATCCGTGCAGAATGGCGTAATCCAGCGTTCTTACATAAACTATTTAATGATACTGTAGAAGTACAGCACGCATACTCCCAGCAGTACATACATGATTTTGGGCATTTCCTTAATCTTGCCCGAAGCCAGCTTCAGCACCACGTAAACCGGCAGGGCCACACAGATTCCATTGGCAATATTGTTGGCGAATATGGTAAAGGCAACACAGATAAACGCAGGGAAGGATTCTGTAAAATCATCATAATTGATGTTTCGCATGGAACTTAGCATGCCGACTCCGATGATGATAAGGGCAGGGGCCGTTGCGGCCGACGGAATCATCAGGGCAAAGGGCGTCAGCAGCAGGGTAAAGGCAAAACAGACACTTGTGGAAATAGGTGTCAGCCCTGTCTTCCCTCCTGCCTCCACGCCGGAGGAGGATTCCAGATAGGTGGTCATACACGGCATGCAGAACAGGCTGCCCAGAGCGGTTGCCACGGCATCCACCTTGAACACCTTGTCTATACCGGGCAGGTTGCCGTCCTCATCCAGAAATCCGGCCTTTGCGCCCACACCCAGGGCCGTGCCGAAGGTGGAGAAGAAATCCGGTACAAACATGGCAATCAGAAAGGGCAGATAGGCAAACTGCAGGGCTCCCAGAAAATCAATCTTCATAAACTGGCCAAAGGGAGAGCTGGGCGCCATGAAAAACGCCTCAGGCATCCTGGTAAGCCCCATGGGAATCCCGACCAGCGTGGTAATCAAAATGGAAAAAATCATATATCCCGGCACCCGCATCTGCTTGGTGATGAGTATCAGCAGGAATCCAATCAGCGCCAACAGCACGGAGGGAGAACTCAGGTCGCCGAAGGCCAGGTTATTTTTGCCTTCCAGGGCAATAATCAGCCCTGCGTTCTTACATCCAAGCAGCGCAATGAACAGGCCCACGCCCGAGCTGACCGCATGCTTAAGGCTGGCGGGAATGGCATTTACCACCGCATCCCTGAGGCCGATATAGGATATCACAATAAAAATAACGCCGCTCCAGAATATGACGCCGGCTGTGATTTCAGGTGAAATCCCGCTGTTCGCAATCATTCCCGACACGATTGCAACACTGCCCAGCCCGGGCGCCAGTGCAAAGGGGCGGTTTGTCACCAGGGCCATGGCCACTGTGGTAACAATAATCAGTAAAATCATGGACGTGAGCATGACGCCTCTGTCCAGCCCTGCGTTTGCCATGATATTAGGGACAGTCCCCAGCACATATGCCATGGTCACAAATGTGGTGATACCGGCCAGAATCTCTGTCCTTACCGTGGTCCCATGCTCTGCCAGATGGAATTGCCTGTCAATCCAGGTATTGGAAGCTCCTCTTTTGGCTGTACCTTCAGTTTCCTTTGACATGATTAATCCTCCTCTTGATTTTCTCCGGTGCAGTTATTACGGTTGTGTTCTCTGTCCTTCTACCTTTAACGGCACAATTTTGCAGGCTTTTACATCTATCAGTCCCTTATCCGTCAGCTTCAGGGCCGGGCTGGCCGGCAGCGTCAGCGTGCAGAACGACATAATGGGGTTATAATGCCTGTAACCCAGGCCCGTCATGGCCTCACGGACCCTTGCAAGGCTGGCCCCCACTTCTTTCGCAGGACGGTCCGACAGGATGCCGCCCACATGAAGGGGCAGTTCTGCCTGTATCCTTCCCCCGTCCGCCGCAGCCATGCCGCCCTGCATCTCAATGACGCGGTTGAGAGCAAGCTTCATATCCGCAGGATTTGCTCCTGCCACCAGAATATTATGGCAGTCATGTGCGTAGCTGGTAGCCACGGCTCCCCGCTTGTGACAGTCTCCGGTTACCAATCCGTATCCCACTGCCTGGCCCTTTCCATACCGCTCAAACACAGCGGCCAGCAGACAGCCCGTCCCTTCCCATTTAAGGAAACCGTCCCTCACAGGCATCTCCATGATGATTTCCTTTGTCTTGGTGGACCCGTCCTGGATTTCCATGACACGGACCATAACCGTGCCTGAATCCGATTCCATGGGAACCTCAAACCGGCTCTGCTCCTGGAATTCCAGATGGATACTGTGGTAATAAGGCTCCGGAAAGCGCATATCCTGTCCCCTGTCCGGGCCATGCTGCTCTTGGGCGGGCTGTTCCCTTTCGTCCTGTCCCCTGCGCCAAATACATTTCCCATTTTTATAGGTGGCAGAGACAGCAAACGTATCCAAATCGCTGAGCAGCAGGAAGTCAGCTATTTTCCCCGGAGCAATTGCCCCCCGGTCCAAAAGGTTCATCCGCTTTGCCGGGGTAAAGGAGGCGTTATAAACTGCCTGCTCTGCCGGCATCCCCAGTTCCATGGCCCTGCGGACCAGGGCGTCCAGATGTCCCTGGATACACAGTGTGTCAGCCATCACATCATCTGTCACAAAGCAGAAATGTTCCTCCAGCCCATGCTCCCTTATGTAGTCCAGTACCTCCCTGCGCAGCATCTTTTCCTGGATTTCCATAAACATGCCGTTGGCAAACCTCTGTTCCAGTTCTTCCAAGCTGTGCTCCGTATGGTCTCCATTGATGCCCAGGTACAGAAACTTGGCCAAATCCAGGTCCAGCAGTGCAGGGCAATGGCCTTCAATGGGAAAAATCCGGTCCTTTTCACGAAGTTGTTTGAGGAACCGGGTAATTTCCAGCTGGTTTTCCCGGATAATGGTACGGTAATTCATAACCTCTCCCACACAGGCCACCCAGGGATTTTCCTTCAGGCCTTCCATCTCCTCACAGGTTATGATGCCTCCGGTGGTCTCCAGCTCAGGGGAGGTGGAGGGCACACAGCTGGGAATCCCGTAAAAGATATCAACCGGGCTGTTTTCCCCTGCCCTTATCATATCCAGCACGCCCTGCATTCCGTTCACATTGGCCATCTCATGAGGCTCCGACACAATGGTGGTGACGCCGCACTCTGCCAGCCGTCTGCAAAATGCTCCCGGCGTCAGCATGGAGCTCTCGATGTGCATATGTATGTCAATCAGCCCCGGCACCATATAAAGGCCCTCTGCATCCACTGTCTCATCAGCCTCCACCGCGCCGGACCTTCGGGAATCTATGTATAAGAATTTCCCTCCTGACACAGACACATCCGCCGGCACAAACTTTTTAAAGTAGCTGTTGTAAACCATTGCTCCTCTTACGAGAAAATCCGCTCTCTCTGTTTCCATGGCGCCTCCATTCAGCAATATTGATGAAACCCTTGATTGTATATTATTTTTATTATACAATGTGCATAGGTAGGTGTCAAAGTCATAATAATCATCTAAGTCATGAATTATTTTCATTGGAGGTACATACATGATCTCAAAGGAAATCCGGTATATGCTGGCCATACGCAGGTATGGAAGCATCACAAAGGCAGCAGACTCCCTGTTCATCACACAGTCCGCCCTGAGCAAGGCTGTGAAGAACATAGAACGTCAGCTGGGCTCCCCTCTGTTCAGCCGTATTGGCAATGACCTGATTCCAACCCATATCGGTAACCGCTACATGGATTATGCGGAAAAAATCTGCCAGATATGTTCTGACTGGAATTCGGAATGCGAGGATTTATTAGGCGAGGAAAAGGGGCAGCTGACCATAGCGGTGGCTCTGATGCGTGGTTCCTGCCTGCTGCCGGATGTACTCAGCCGGTTCTATTCTCGTTACCCGGACGTGCAGATTAATCTTCTGGAGGAATCACATTCCGTTGAAAAGCAGCTTATGCTTTCCCCCAATGTGGACTTTGCCATCTATAATTCCACGGCCACGGATCCCGCTCAGACAGCGGAGTACCTGGGGCAGGAAGAAATCGTTCTGGTGGCAGCCCCCGGTCATCCCCTGGCGGAAAAAGCCATTGCAAGGGAAGGCTTTCGCTATCCCTGGGTGGATATAAGACATACAGAACATGAGCCCTACATCCTCCACCCCCGGGACCAGACAACGGGCCGTATATCGGCAGGACTGTTTAAAAAGGCCGGCTTAACCCCCAAGGTCCTCCTGTTTACCCGCAACAGCGATATCGCCATCCGTCTGGCTGCCTCCGGCACCGCCCTCTGTCTGGCCCCGGAATCCTATGTCAGAAAAATACACTTTTACAATCCCCCTCTGTGCTTCTCTGTGGGAGACCCCGCCACTGTGACCACCTTGTATGCGGTATACCAGAAGGGCCGGTATATTCCGTCCTATGGAAGATATTTTATTGAGCTGGTAAAGGAGAATTACCGGTAGCAAAAAGGCCTGATTTCCTGCGGGCAATACCCGTCTGTCAGGAAACCAGGCCTTTCTTCACTTTATGAAATCCGCTTTTTAACAGGAATACAAACAGCCTACAGGCTGCCCTCAATCAGGTCCCATATCTCATCCCTGCCCTGCTTTGTCTCTGCCGAGAAAGGAATAATGATACCGTCCTTTTCCATGCCAAGGCCTTCCCGCACCATCTTTACGTGCTTCTGCACCTGGCTGCGGTTAATCTTGTCCAGCTTGGTGGCAATGATGACAGGGTGGTATCCGTTAAAGATAATCCATTCATACATCAGCTTGTCGTTGGCCGAGGGTTCATGGCGGATATCAATGAGCAGGAACACCATTTTGAGCATCTGTGAATTCCTGAGATACCGCTCTATCATCTTGCCCCATTTTTCCTTGACCGCAACCGCTATCTTGGCATAGCCGTACCCCGGCAGGTCCACGTAATACAATGCTCCGTTGATGTTGTAAAAATTGATGGTCTGGGTTTTGCCCGGCTGCGAGGAGGTTCTTGCATAGGCTTTGCGGTTCATCAGCGCATTGATGAGGGATGATTTTCCCACATTGGACTTGCCCGCAAATGCAAACTCCGGCAATGTATTCTCCGGCAGCTTGCTGGTCACGCCGCAAACTGTTTCCAGATTCACGTCTCTTATTATCATATCTGTTTCTCCTAATTCCTATCCGCGCTCTAAACAAAGGCCTCCGAAACCACATCCTCCATGGCCTTTACATATACAATGTCCAGTCCCCTGGTGATTTCTTTGGACAGCTCCGCCATATCCGGACGGTTCTTGTCAGGTACCAGCACCTTCTCTATATGGGCCATCTTGGCTGCCAGTATCTTTTCTTTCAGTCCTCCGATGGGCAGGACCCGTCCACGCAGGGTTATCTCCCCGGTCATAGCCACCTTGGCCTGGACACTTTTACCTGTCACCGCGGACAGCATGGCTGTGGCCATGGTGATTCCAGCAGAAGGTCCGTCCTTCGGCACCGCTCCCTCCGGGATATGGATGTGGAGGTCGTGCTTCTCAAAATAATCGTCGTCAATCCCGTACTCCGGGCACACGGACCGAACATAGGTCAGGGCTGTCTGGGCTGATTCCTTCATCACGTCTCCCAGCTGCCCGGTCATCAGGAGACTTCCCTTGCCAGGCATTACATTGACTTCTATCTGAAGGGTATCCCCTCCCACACTGGTCCAGGCCAGGCCGCGCACAATGCCGATTTCATCTTCCTCATTGGCATTCTCAAAGGTCACCTTTTCCTTGCCCAGGTATTTCTCCAGATTACTCTCCGTAATCTTGATGGACTTCTTCTTATCCTCCAGGAACTGTCTGGCAGCCTTGCGGCATACATCCCCGATGCGGCGCTCCAGATTCCTGACGCCAGCTTCCCTGGTATAGTTGTGTATTATTTTTTCAAGGCTCTTATCGGAAAATGTAATCTGTCCCTCCTTAAGGCCGTTGCGCTCCATCTGCTTTGTCACCAGGTAGTCTCTGGCTATGTGAAACTTTTCATTTTCCGTATAGCTGTTGACCTCAATCAGCTCCATGCGGTCCAGTAAAGGCCCCGGTATGGTCTGGGTGGTGTTGGCCGTTGCAATAAACAGGACCTGGGACAGGTCAATGGGCAGTTCCACATAGTGGTCCCTGAATTTTACATTCTGTTCCCCGTCCAGCACCTCCAAAAGCGCGGAGGAGGTATCACCCTTATAGTCGCTGCTGACCTTGTCAATCTCGTCCAAAAGCATCAGGGGATTGCTCACACTGGCCTGACGCATGCCTTCCACGATACGGCCCGGCATGGCGCCCACGTAGGTTTTCCTGTGGCCTCTGATTTCCGCCTCGTCCCGGACACCTCCCAGGCTGATGCGCACGTATTTCTTATTCAAAGCCCTGGCCACGGACCTGGCAATGGATGTTTTGCCGGTTCCTGGAGGTCCCACCAGACAGATGATAGGGCTGGTGCCCTTCTTCGTCAGGGCGCGGACAGCCAGGTATTCCAGGATCCTCTCCTTTACCTGCTCCAGCCCGTAGTGATCCTCGTTGAGTATCCTCTCGGCATGTTTGATGTCGTCATTGTCCTTGGACATCTTCTTCCAGGGCAGGTCCAGCAGGGTTTCCACATAGGTGCGCAGCACATTGGCCTCCTGGCTTCCGGCCGGCATGTTGCGGAAACGCTCTATTTCTTTGTGGAGCTTTTCCTTTACTTCCTTGTCGGCCTTCAGAGTATCCAGCTTTTTCTGATATTCGTCTGCGTCCGACACAGCGTCCTCTCCCAATTCCTGGCGGATGACCTTCATCTGCTCCCTGAGAATATATTCCTTCTGGTTCTGGTCGATATCGGCCTTTACCTTTTCCTGAAATTCCTTCTTAATTCTGTATATCTCCATCTCGGTCAGCAGCGTATGCATCACTACCTCATACCTGGCTGACAGAGAACTGTTCTCTAGCACGGTCTGGCGGATGGTATAGTCCCATGGCAGCTGAATGGCGATCTGGTCCAGCATCTCATTTAAATCTGTAATAATCATCAGATTAGGCAGAATTTCTTTTGTAATCTTCGGATTAACTCTTCCATATTCTTCCAGTTTGTCCTTCAGGATACGCAGCATGGCTTCCTGAGTCAGGCTGTCCAGATCATCCTCCTCCGCTTCTATGGCGGCAATCTCGCCCATCATAGCCGGTTCCTCAGCTTCCAGGCATAAAAGCTCAGCGCGTTCCAGTCCTTCCACCAGCACACGTACCACCTTGCCCGGCAGTTTCACCAGCTGCTTCACCACTGCCACAGTACCTACCTGGAACAAATCCCCCTGCTCAGGCTCCACAATTTCAGGATGTCTCTGGGCCACAAGAAACAGTTTCTGGTCTCCCACCATAGCCCGCTCTACGGCTGCCACCGATTTCGGCCTGTTTATATCAAAATGCAATACCATACCCGGAAGTATGGTCAGACCCCTGAGAGCCACCACGGGCATCGTAATCACTTGTTCTCCCATTCTCAATCTTCACCTCTTGTATCTTAACCATTTGAAAAGCCGCTGCAATGCAGGTGCCGGACCGGCCGGAAAACAAGCCTTCTGGTCCGGGTCATATCTGATTTGCAGCGGCCCTTTCTCTCTTCTAAATTGTCACAGGAGCATGACAGCCTACGCAATTTCTCCTGTCTTACTGTCCCCCCTAAGCCGTTCTGACAACGGTTTTCGGGCAGATGCAGGAGACATGTCGCGGTATACTAATTCCGGCTGTCCTGCCTTTCTCACTACGTCTCTGGTAATGGTACAGATTCCGATAGAATCATCGGACGGAATCTCATACATAAGGTCCATCATCACTGATTCAAGGATAGAGCGCAGTCCTCTGGCGCCAATCTTGCGGTCTACTGCCAGCTGTGCAATCTCCTCCAGAGCCTCCTGGGTGAATTCCAGCTTTACATTGTCCAGCTCAAACAGCTTCTGATACTGTCTCATCAGGGCATTTTTCGGCTCTGACAGGATACGCACCATGGCATCCTTTGTAAGCTGTTCCAGTGAAACCATCACCGGCACGCGGCCTATGAACTCGGGAATCAGTCCGAATTTGGTCAGATCCTTAGGCTCCACCTTCTTGAGCAGCTCATCTATGTTCAGATCGTTCTTATTTGCCACCTCGGCGTTGAAACCAATGGAACCAGCGCTCAGACGCTGCTCCACAATCTTCTCCAGGCCATCAAAGGCACCGCCGCAGATAAACAGGATGTTGGTGGTATCAATCTGAAGAAGCTCCTGGTGCGGATGCTTCCTGCCGCCCTGAGGCGGAACGCTGGCAACTGTACCCTCCAGAATCTTAAGCAGCGCCTGCTGGACGCCTTCGCCTGAAACATCCCTGGTGATGGATACATTTTCGGACTTCTTGGTAATCTTATCAATCTCGTCAATATATATAATGCCGTATTCGGCACGGGAGATGTCATAATCAGCAGCCTGGATAAGCTTTAACAGAATGTTCTCCACATCCTCGCCCACATATCCTGCCTCTGTCAGTGCAGTGGCGTCTGCAATGGCAAAGGGAACATTGAGAATCTTAGCCAGGGTCTGGGCCAGATAGGTCTTACCTGAGCCTGTGGGCCCCACCATAAGGATGTTGCTCTTCTGCACATCCACATCCATGTTCTGGCATGCCGTCACCCTCTTGTAGTGATTATAAACCGCAACGGACAACACCTTCTTGGCGTCATCCTGTCCGATGACATATTCGTCTAAAAATGCTTTGATTTCCTTTGGCTTCAGAAGACGTATATCGGCCAGCGCGGGGCTCTCCCCTTCATCCTGGCCTTCCAGCTCCTCTTCCAGAATCTCAGAGCACAATTCTATGCACTCGTCACAGATATACACATTGTTGTTGCCAGCTCCGGCAATCATCTTTCGTACCTGATCCTGTGTCCTTCCGCAGAAGGAGCACCGAATCGTGTCATCTGGTCTCATTGGCATACGATACCTAACCTTTCATATCCTTTACTTGCTTTTTTACGTTACCGGCCTGATGCCTCAGCGCTGTACTGCAGCACTAATGATGTGCAATGATTTCATCAATAAGGCCGTATTCCTTGGCCTCCAGTGCAGACATATAATTGTCACGCTCTGTATCGCGCTCAATTACTTCCAGGGGCTTTCCTGTGTTTGCTGCCAGGATTTCGTTTAATTTCTTTCTTGTCTTTAAGATATTTTCAGCCACAATTTTAATCTCTGTGGCCTGGCCCTTGGCCCCGCCGGAAGGCTGATGAATCATGATTTCAGCATTAGGCAGCGCGAAACGCTTGCCCTTGGCCCCTCCGGAAAGAAGGAACGCGCCCATGCTGGCCGCCATGCCGATACAGATGGTAGATACATCGCATTTAATATAGTTCATGGTATCATAGATAGCAAATCCCGCAGATACAGAACCGCCCGGGCTGTTGATATACAAATGGATATCCTTGCCTGGGTCCTCTGACTCCAGGAATAAGAGCTGTGCCACCACAAGGCTTGCGGACACAT
>ERZ791895.926-NODE-926-length-14314-cov-1.936391_pt1 | contig 14314 bp, 15 predicted proteins | sample MGYA00510153_ERZ791895 | MGnify/ENA primary metagenome ERZ791895 (study PRJEB30046, sample SAMN00792064) | human gut metagenome | study: EMG produced TPA metagenomics assembly of the A metagenome-wide association study of gut microbiota in type 2... | reverse complement strand
TCTCCCGCCTGTCTCTGGGTATACCGCGCCAGAGCCATTCCTGACAGCAGCATATTGTAAAGCATAAAAACAATCAAACCATACAGCATACAAAACGGAGCATTTAAAATTCCCCTGTTTACAAAGGTTTTCCGCCGCAGTGCAGCCAGACAGACCTCCAGACACCATCCAAAAAAGGAATACAGGTAAATCAGCCACAAAAGTTCATATCCGGTCATATACGATCCACACCCTTTCTGCGGAATTTTCTGATCTCATTTTACATTTATAATACAGGTTCGTCAATCATTTTGCCAAAAGGGTAAATTCGCGCCTATATATAAGTATTTTTAATAAATAAGACTGATTGTATTACATGTGTAATATATGATACACTATTAAGGTATGCTATTTACATATTATATGGAGGACATGATACATGGGCGGATTTTTTGGAGTTGTCTCAAGAAATGACTGTGTTATGGATTTATTTTTTGGTACGGATTATCATTCCCATCTGGGAACACGGCGGGGAGGCATGGCGGTTTACGGGCCGTCCGGATTCCAGCGGAGTATCCACAATATTGAAAATTCTCCGTTTAGAACAAAATTTGAACGCGATGTGGAAGAGCTGAAAGGAAATTCCGGAATCGGTTCTATTTCTGATAATGAACCTCAGCCCCTTCTGATTCAGTCCCACCTGGGCAGCTATGCCATTGTAACTGTGGGAAAAATCAACAATGAAGAGGAGCTGGTGAAGCTTGCTTTTGAAAATGGCCATATTCACTTTATGGAAATGAGCGGAGGACGGATCAACGCCAGCGAGCTGACCGCAGCCATCATCAACCAGAAGCAGAGCCTGGTGGAGGGCCTTGTTTATGCCCAGGAGATGATCAAGGGATCTATGACGATTCTCCTGCTGACACCGGAGGGAATCTATGCTTCCCGCGACCGGTACGGACGGACTCCTGTTGTTGTCGGCAAAAAGGAGGATGCCTGCTGCGTTTCCTTTGAAAGCTTTGCATATATCAATCTGGGTTATCACGACTGCTATGAACTTGGTCCGGGCGAGGTTGTTCTGGTCAATACGGAAGGCGTACAGTCTTTAAGCGCCCCCCGCAGAGAGATGAAAATGTGTTCCTTTTTATGGGTTTACTACGGCTACCCCACCTCCAGCTATGAGGGAGTCAATGTGGAGCAGATGCGTTACAACTGCGGACGGATTCTGGCTGACCGGGATCTGGGCTGCAAGGGCGGCTGCGCAGGATGTCCGGGGCACAGCCAGTCAGCGGACAACAGCAAAGAAGAGACCATTCACCCGGATATTGTGGCCGGAGTTCCCGATTCCGGCATTGCCCACGCTATCGGCTATGCCAATGAATCCGGCATTCCCTTTGCCCGTCCCTTTATTAAATACACACCAACCTGGCCCCGTTCCTTTATGCCTCAGAACCAGAGTCAGCGTAACCTGATTGCGAAAATGAAGCTGATTCCGGTCGATGCCCTGATTCGTGACAAGAGTCTTCTCCTGATTGACGACTCCATTGTCCGCGGCACCCAGTTGGGAGAAACAACAGAATTCCTGTACCAGAGCGGAGCCCGCGAGGTTCATATCCGTCCGGCCTGTCCGCCCCTTCTCTTCGGCTGCAAATACTTGAACTTCTCCCGCTCCAATTCGGATCTGGATTTGATCACCCGCCGGATTATCCGTGAACGGGAAGGAGACCATGTCTCTGCAGAGCTGCTGGCTGATTACGCAGATCCGGACAGCCAGAACTATAAAGAAATGGTCGAGGAGATCCGCAGACGCCTGAACTTTACCTCCTTAAAATTCCATCGTCTGGACGATCTGATTGAATCCATCGGACTTCCCAGAGAAAAACTCTGCACCTACTGCTGGGATGGAAAAGAATAAAATACAGGACATACTTTCCTATGGAAGAAAAAAAGCACGGCCCGCAGAAAATATTTTGCGGTCGTGCTTTTTTGATGCAGTCAGTGTTTCAACCTTTTTTTATCGATCGTTCGTCAGCTTTAAACGATCCAGTGCAAAGAAGATCAGACTCAGAGCCATTCCTACCACACAGGCCAGTACCATGCCCGTCAGCTGGATATTGCCGATTTTAATGGCAATACCGGACAGACCGGTAACAAAAATTACAGAGGTCAGCGCCTGGTTTCTTGATTTTCCGTAATCCACCTTGGAATCCACTAAAATCCGCAGGCCTGAGGTACCAATCATACCGTACAGCAGGAAAGAAATTCCTCCGATAACCGGACCGGGAATCGTGCTGATCAGCGTAGACAGTTTTCCCATAAAGGAACAGATAATGGACAGTACAGCTGCGCCTGCGATAACTCTGACACTGTATACTCCCGTCATCGCCATAACGCCGATATTTTCTCCATAGGTTGTCGTAGGAACAGAACCGATACAGCCGGAAAGCATGGTAGAGAAGTTATCTCCAAACAGGCTTCGATGAAGTCCCGGCTCCTTTAAAAGATCCCGGCCCACAATCTTGCTGGTAACTACCTGATGACCGATATGCTCGGAAGTAATAACCAGAATCACAGGAAGAATAATCAGGATTGCTTCCAGATTGAATTTGGGAAGAGTAAAATCAGGGAGGGCAAACCAGGGCGCTGCGGCAACTGCCTCAAAGCTTACGATTCCGCAGGCCACTGCTGCCCCGTATCCGGCCAGCACCGCAATCAGAATGGGGATTACGGATAAAAAGCCGCGGAATAAAATAGAACCAAATACAGCCACACCCAGAGTCACCAGAAATACAATCAGGTTTGCCGGATTAATGGTTTCCTCCAGAAGTCCTGCATTGCTGGCCGCAGTTCCTGAAAGCTCCAGACCAATCAATGCCACTACCGGTCCCATGGCAGCCGGCGGAAGAACCACGTCAATCCAGTCCGTTCCGAATTTGTATACAATCAGTGCCAGCACGCAGCCGCAGAAACCGACTGCAACGAAACCGCCCAGTGCATATTCATAGCCGAAATTGGCGATTACAATTCCTGCCGGAGCCAGGAAAGCGAAGCTGGAGCCTAAATACGCGGGAGCCTTTCCCTTGGTAATAAAAATAAACAGCAGTGTTCCAAGACCGTTCATAAACAGAACGATTGCCGGGCTGATACCAAAAATAAACGGTACCAGAACAGATGCCCCGAACATGGCAAACATGTGCTGAATACTGAGAGGAAGAAGCAGCTGAAAGGGCACCTTCTCCTCCACCTGGATAATGCGTTTGTTAGACATAATAAAAAGTCCTCCTGTTTTATATTTGCTGTTTCAGCTTTTCAGATTAAAATGTAAAATCGCCCATGGCCCAGCAGTATGCTACTGCCAGAATCATAGCCGCCACAAGAATAAGGAACCTCTGCCCCAGTACATTGCCCGGCTTGGAAGCCTTCTCCTCATCCAGCCACAGACCGCCGTCTCCGCTTTTTTTTACTACGCCAAAGCTTACCATTTTACGGATCATCTGCCGGTCTGCCCTGGTGGGCTTCATTTCCCCAAACAGCGTCTCCATGGTAACTGCCGTATCCGAAGACAGAGCCTTCTGTTTCCGAAACAGGTCGTAATATCCGCCAAAAGCATTGTCCATCATGGTTCCATAACGTTCTTTTACTGACATTCGTCTTTCCTCCCGGTTTTATTTCTCTGTATGCTGTGCCACTGCCTTTTCCAGCGTCAATGCACCGTAGGTTGATCCACTCTGCACACGGTCCCACTTGCTCCGCATCAATCTCGATCTTCGGAACAGCCTGTCCATCTGCTCTGTAGAAGACAGATCCCTGATCTGCTGTTTTAAGGTTTCCCGCATCTGCGTCAGCTGCTCCTGACGCTGCGGCACAGGAAGCCCGTACAGCTTTGCCAGCATGCCGATTGCTGCGGCGCACTCGGTATCCGCTGTCATTTTCGGAGTGTGAGGAAAACTCAACCGGATATCCAGAGACTGTTTTACAATAGAAAATACCACCTCTACTCCTCCCCTCTCAAATCCAGATCCCGCTGAATCGCCGCCAGATAGTGAACCAGGATATCCCGGCTGGCCTGAATCCGGAATTCGGGATCAATCTCTTCGTATGTAAAGCTTTTTCTTCCCCCATCCTCCATTCGCTTCCAGAACTGGTACATTCTCCGGAAGGGAATGTAATAAATCTCATCCTCCGATGTAAAATGGAGAATAAAAAAAGCAATTCCTCCCTGCTGCTCAAAGTCCTTCATAAACATCATCTGATGCAGATGAACATTCTGCAGAGGGAAGGTCTTTACCGCGCACTCCTTTGCATCAAAGCATACGGGAATGCCCTGAACAGCGCCGATATAGTCCACCGTACTTTTCTGTTCAAAATAGGCCAGAGTAATATGACGGCTTTCTTTGTCAATGGTGATAGGAGTAATGGGCGTTGGAATTTTCTGAATCAGAGCCAGATTTTTTTCTCTGTAAATCTCATTGCTCCGGTTAATCATATCCTCCAGCGTTGACCCCCGCAGTCCCCTGCTTTTCCAGGTTCCCATTATATCTCTCCTCCCGGATGATCCGCCATATTTCCAAAAACTCTCCGGAAGCTATCCGGCACAGGAGCAGTAAAAACCTTTCCGCTGAGATAGGCAAAAGGCTCTTCCATTGCGGGAAACTCCATTCTCCAGGAGTGAAGCATCTGACTGTGAATGCCAAACTGCTTTTTCATTCTGGCATTCAGCTCCTCTTTTCCGTACTTATAATCCCCTGCAAGAGGATGTCCGATAGAGGAAAGATGGGCGCGAATCTGATGGGTCCGTCCCGTAATCAGGCGAACCTTCAGCAGTGTGCATCCGCCTGCCTGTCCCAGAGGCTCGTAGCGGGTCAGAATGGGAACACTGTCCGGAACCTGATTTTTCGTGATAGTCACCTGATTGGTTTTCTCATTTTTCAAAAGAAAACCGTCAATGGTTCTGGGTCCGTCCATACGCCCCTCTACTGCGCACAGATAGTCTTTATGAAGGCTTCTGTCCTGAAACAGGGCTGAAAGCATCTGAAGACCTGCCAGAGATTTTCCTGCTGCCACAAGACCGCTGGTATTGCGATCCAGCCGGTTGCACACGGAAGGACGGAAGCTGCGAAGCTGCTCCGCAGTCAACTGTCCCGTCTCCATCAGATAGGCGATTACATATTCTACCAGAGATTCATCCGTATCCTTTGCTTTCTGTGAAAGCATTCCTGCCGGCTTATTGATCAGCAGAATATGGTTGTCTTCATAAACAAGATCCAGCTTTGTTTTTTTGACCTTCTGCACCCGGACCTGAGAAAACTTTTCTATGGTTTCGTCAGAAAGAAACAGACGAATTTCATCCCCCTCTGACAGCTTCTCTGAACCGTCACATTTTTTTCCGTTAAGGGTAATGTTCTTTTTCCTCATCATTTTGTAAAGGAAGCCTTTTCCTGCCAGATTCAAATATTTTCCCAGCAGCTTATCCAGCCGCTGTCCGGCTTCGTTGCTGTTTACAATTACACTTTTCACAATGATTGTCTCCTTTTATCCGGCTGAGCCGGAAAAATCCCTGTCCCTACATGGACAAATTTTTCAAAAGTCGGGCTGCATATTCCAAAGTACCGTCATCCTCGTATTCCGAAGCCGGCTTCAGCGAATCCAGGCGGCGGAAAAAGCTCTTTTCATCCGTAATCAGACGAAGCTTTAAACTGATTCTGTTATTTTTCAGCAGCTCCTGAAGCTCTTTTTCTGCTTTTCCTGTATTCAGTCTGGAAGAAGTGCAGTAGGCAAAAATTCCGGCCGGATGAACTGCCGCAGCATCCAGAGGAATCACATGCTCCTTCGTAGTTACAATCAGATCATAAAGCACCTCTCCGTTCTTCTCATAAGGAACCATTTTCTGGTGGAAGGCTTCGGAGGGAGTGCGGTATTTCCAGGAGGCAATCAGAGGAGAGGCCATATTTGCCATGGGAAGCACCGTAAGGATTGCCATGACTGTAAGAATATTTTTCGTTGCCTGACTGTCTGTAAAAGAGCGGGCAATCAGCTGCGCCAGAATGGCCGCTGTTAAAAGTCCTGTCAGAAAAACCCGCATTTTTTTGTGGCTGTCACGATAGCCGTACTCACCTTTGTTGATTTTCATTCCTGCGTTGTTCTCCTTCATCTTTGGTATTTTCATTCCGTCCCCGGATTTCCGAAGGACTGTTCCATGCCTCCATCACTTTCAAAAGGAGACGGTGAGGAACCAGACGGCAGAGCAGGAAAAACGCTTTCATAAGAGGACCGTAGACAGAAATGGTTTTTCCCATCATACTGTCCCGGACAGCCAGCTTCACAACCTTTTCCGGCTTTGCCATGGAAAGGCGCTTGTAAAGCGGAAGCATCCCTGAAGGCGAAGCAACCTGAAAAAATTCTGTCGCTACAGGGCCCGGGCAGACAGCCGTTACCGTAATGCCCCGGGGCTTTAATTCACTGTTTAATGCCTGACTGTAGCTGAGTACAAACGACTTTGTAGCTGCATACACGGCAAATCCCGGCTGGGGAAGAAAGGCGGCGGCTGAGGCAAACTGAATAATACGGCTTTCCCGTGACATATAGGGAAGCACCGCAGAGAGCTTCACAATTCAACCGCACCATACCGGTTTCTTCTTCTCCTGCGACAGAACCCACTGCTCCTGTCTTTCCGTATCCGGCTGCGTTTACCAGAATTTTCACATCCGGCTTCTGTTCATTTAACTGCCGGCTGAGCGCTTTAAGAGCCTCCGGCTGCTGCAGATCCAGAGAAAGAATCCGAAGCGGCACAGGAACCTGACTGCGCAGCTCTTCCAGCCGGTCTGCTCTGCGGGCAACCGCCCAAATCTCTCCCAGTCCTCCGCCAAACCGGTCTGCCAGCTGAATCACAGCCTCTCTTCCCATGCCGGAGGAAGCGCCTGTTACAATTGCAATTTTCATTCCAACCCCTGCCTTTCCTGACTGGTAAATCCTTTATTTCTGCTTCTTCTGATGAACATTGCGGATGGTTTTCTTTTTTCCGCCTGACGGCTTTCCTGTACCTGCCCCCGCTCTTCCTTTCACATCCCTGCTATTGGCCGCTTTTGGGCTTCCGGGATGGCCCCAGGAGCCTCCGCTCATTCCGGGTCTCGGACGAATCAGACATTTCTTGTCAAAGCCAATCAGATCCGTTCTTCCGGCCTGGATCAGCGCCTCTTTTACCAAATCATAGTTTTTTGGATTCCGATACTGAATCAGAGCTCTCTGCATGGCCTTTTCATGAGGATTCACCGGCACATAAACCGGCTCCATGGTTCTGGGATCCAGTCCTGTGTAATACATGCAGGTGGAAATCGTAGAAGGCGTCGGATAAAAGTCCTGAACCTGCTCCGGCATATAACCAAGGTCCCGCAGATATTCCGCCAGCTCCACGGCCTCCTTCAGAGAGGAGCCGGGATGGGAGGACATCAGATAGGGAACCAGATACTGCTCCTTGTGGATGCGGGCATTCATTTCCTTATATTCTTTTACGAACTGGTTGTATACCGCATTTTTCGGTTTTCCCATTTTGGAAAGCACTGCATCTGACACATGCTCCGGCGCAACCTTCAGCTGACCGCTCACATGATGCTCACAAAGCTCCCGCAGGAAAAGGCGGTTTTTATCGGCCAGCAGATAGTCAAACCGGATGCCGGAACGGATAAAGACCTTTTTTACCTTTGGAAGCTCTCTCAGCTTTCTGAGAAGAGCAATGTAATCACTGTGGTCTGCCCGGAGATTCTTGCAGGGCTCCGGGAACAGGCACTGTTTATGGGGACAGGCGCCCTTTGTCATCTGTTTTTCACAGGCCGGAAAACGGAAGTTAGCCGTCGGACCGCCCACATCATGAATATATCCCTTAAAATCCGGTTCCTCCGTCAGAAGCCGCGCCTCCTGAATCAGGGATTCGTGACTTCTTGCCTGAATAATCCGTCCCTGATGGAAGGTCAGGGCACAGAAGCTGCAGGCGCCAAAGCAGCCCCGGTTGCTGATCAGACTGAATTTAATCTCGCGGATGGCAGGAACTCCTCCCTGCGCCTCATAGGAGGGGTGATAACTGCGCATATAGGGAAGAGCATAAACCTGATCCATTTCCTCCTGGGTCAAAGGCTTCGCGGGAGGATTCTGAACAACAAACTCCTTCCCGAAATACGGCTCCACCAGACGTTTTCCCACAAAGGGATCCGTGTTGCTGTACTGAACATAAAAGCTCTTCGCATATTCTTTTTTATCCCGCTTCATTTTATCGTAATCCGGAAGCATCTGATAGTCATAAACCACATCCAGATTCCGGGTCCGAAATACGGTTCCATCAATAAAGGTAATATCTTTTACCTGAATTCCGCTGTTTAAGGCATCCGCAATTTCCACAATCGAATGCTCTCCCATTCCATAGGAAATCAGATCTGCCTGGGAATCCAGAAGCACAGAGCGCTTCAGACGGTTGGACCAGTAGTCATAGTGGGCAAGTCTGCGCAGGCTCGCCTCAATGCCGCCAATAATAATCGCCGCATCCCGGTATACAGAACGGATCAGATTGCAGTAAACCACAACCGCATAATCCGGCCGTTTTCCCATCACACCTCCCGGGGTGTAGGAATCCTGCTGGCGGCGTTTTTTTGACACCGAATAGTGATTGACCATGGAATCCATATTTCCCGCAGACACAAGAAAACCCAGCCGTGGTTCCCCGAGAATCTGGATGCTGGACGGATCGGTCCAGTCAGGCTGGGCAATGATCCCGACTTTATAACCGTGGGCTTCTAACAGGCGGCTGATAATGGCTGTTCCAAAGGACGGGTGATCCACATAGGCATCTCCTGAAACATATACGAAATCACACTGATCCCATCCTCTTTTTTCCATATCCGCCCGACATATCGGCAAATAATCATGCATATTCATTGTCCTCATTTTTTATCGAATATTTCATCGTAATCATCTATATAGTAATCAGCCAGAGCCAGCTTCTCCTCCCGCATAGGCGCGGAGAATTCGTCTTCTATGGCACAGACGGTCATTCCTGCCGCCTTTCCCGCCATAATACCTGCAGGAACATCCTCAAAAACAAGGCACTTCTCCGGCGGAACCTGAAGGGTCTCTGCCACCTTTTGGTAAATATCCGGGGCCGGCTTTCCTGCCGCCACCTCACAGGCTGTGGTAATCACCTGGAAAAATGATTCCATATCCAGGGAATGAAGCACTGCATCTACCATGGCACGGCCATTGCTGGTGGCAATGCCTGCCCGGAATCCGTTCTCCTTCAAATAGCTGAGGAAACGCCGGGCTCCTTTTTTCATAGGAACCTGACAGCGGTATTTTTCAATACTCATATCAATCCAGCACTGCTTAATCTCATCCAGACTGTCCGGTATCTGAAATTTCTCCTTAAAGTATACGGCAGTTTCCGAAAAGCTCATTCCTTCAATTTCCTTCTGAAGCTGCGGAGGGCATTCGTATCCGAATCTTCCCAGATATTCAATGTCAATCTGCTTCCACATCCACATGGAATCCACCAGTGTGCCGTCCAGATCGAAAATAACCGCCTCCTTGCCTTTTAAGAGTCCGGGAAGCTTCTCTTTCGTTTCTTTTTCTTTTAAGGCCTGTTCGGCCTCCTCTCTTTCCCTTAGAAGCCCTTCCAGCTCCTCTTCTGTCAGCTTTCGAACCTCTCCCGCTCTGAGTCCTTCATCCAGCTTCAGACTTCCCATGGAAAGACGCTTTAAAAACACCACCTGGCATCCAAGCGCCTCAAACATCCGCTTGACCTGGTGAAATTTTCCTTCCCTTATTGTAAGAAGAATCTCTGTTTCTGAAGAAATCTCCTCTCCCTCCCGGGCAGGCGTCAGTATGGTCAGCTCTCCAGGCATCACCCGGGTACCGTCCGATAAGGTTATCCCTGCCGCAATCTGCTCCCTGCTGTCTGAGGGAAGTTTTCCGGCTACTCTGGCATAATACTGCTTATCTACATGCTTTTTCGGAGACAGCAGCCGGTGGGCCAGATCTCCGTCATTGGTAAGAAGCAGCAGGCCTTCTGTGTCAATATCAAGACGGCCCACAGGAAACAGATCCCGTCTGATTTCTCCGCCAAGCAGATCGATTACTGTTTTATGAATCCGATCCTCTGTCGCAGAAACAACACCCTGTGGCTTATTCAACATATAGTATTCATAAGCATGATAATCAACCGGTTTTCCATCCAGAAGCACCTGATCGGTCTGCGGGTCGATTTTCCGGTCCGTTTTCTTCTCCGTCTGTCCGTTTACCTGAATTCTTCCCTTCTTTGCCGCCTCCTTAATCTGAGAACGGCTTCCTTTATTCATTTCTGTAAGATATTTGTCAAGTCGAATTGTATTTCCCATTACTGCCACCGCCATCCCGGATAATATTTGTTTTTCAGGACTGCTCCTGCATATTTTGCCCATCCCAGAGGCCAGCCGTCCACACATACTAAAATCCAGCCGTTTTTTGGCCATGATTCCCGGCTGGTTTCCTCCTCTGTCAGACTGACTGTCTCTCCTTTCAGATACCGGATCACCCGCTCATCTGACCGTTTCATGGAAAAACAGCAGGAGTACCGGGACGGACTGAGAGCCATGGCAGCCGCCTGGGAAGGCTCAAAACGCTGTTTTTTCTGTTCTCCCAGAAGAAGTCCCGTTCTCAGATACCGGAGTCTCCAGCCAGGATGAAATCCCTCCGGAAGAAGATAAACCAGATGATCCCGAATCATCATCCGTTCTCTGGGAAAGGGAACAGAAACCTGCTCTTCCCACTGCAGAAAGCCTTCTCCCAGATCCCGGTCGGAAGGTCCCTTTCCCGGGTTCCCCGCCGGACCTCTTTTTTTGCCTCTGCATCCATTTTCTTCTTCTGAAATCTCCTGGAACGAACTGCTGTTTTTCTTATGAAAAAGAGCCGCAAAATGTCCTTCGCCTTTGATTTTATGGGGGAACAGGCGGATTACCGGTTCTCCGTTCATCCCCGGCTGCGCTCCTTCCCACAAATCAAGGGGACTCAGCTCCAGCTCCGGTTCCTGCTCCAAAAGCCAGTGAACCGTATCCTCATCCTCACTGACAGCAAAGGTGCAGGTAGAATACAGCAGATACCCGCCGGGCTTTAACATCCGCACTGCCTGAGAAAGGATCTGCCTCTGAATCGGAGCATAATATGAAGGCCCGTGTTCCTGCCAGCTTTTGATCAAATCCGGATCCTTTCGGAACATTCCTTCCCCGGAACAGGGGGCGTCCACCAGAATTTTATCAAAAAACGGCCCGAATACCTCTGCCAGCTTTTCCGGAGTCTCACTGGTTACACAGAGATTGGAAACTCCCGCCAGCTCCAGATTTTTCAGCAGAGCCTTTGCGCGGGAATTGCTGATATCATTGGATACCAGAAGCCCCTGTCCCTTCAGCCGCGCCCCCAGCTCTGTGCTTTTTCCTCCAGGGGCCGCACACAGATCCAGAACCCGATCCCCCGGCTCAACAGGAAGAAGGGCAGCAGGCGCCATCGCACTGGGTTCCTGCAGATAGTAAAGCCCTGCATAATAATAGGGATCTCTGGCCGGTCTGTCCTGATCCCCAAGATAATATCCATTGCCTGTCCACAGAACCGGATCCGTTCCGTAAGGACTTATGGACTTCCAGGCTTCTGCAGTCAGCTTTCCTGTATTGATGCGCAGTCCCTGCCGGGGACTTTCCTCATAGCTGGCCAGCCAGGCGCTGTACTCCCCGCCCAGAAGCTCCTTCATATTTTCTAAAAATGTTTCCGGAAGTTTCATCTATCGCATCTATCCTTTCAGGCGAAATTTTATTTAGTATATCACAGATTCAGATTCATGGAAACCGCTGAACGCATAAAAACCCCGGAGTCTTCATAAAAAATAATATCATCTTAACCGGAGGTCTCCCCATGGCTGTCAAAACCGTCCCCATTGTTTTGCTAGGACTGGTCCTCGCCTTTCCATCTCTTTCCGTCCAGGGCGCGTCCGAAGGACTGCTTTTATGGTATCAGACAGTACTCCCTGCCCTGGCGCCTTTTCTGATTCTGACACAGCTTCTCACTGTCTCAGGCGGCGCTGAACTGCTTGTAAAACCTGTCTATCCCCTTTTTCACCGCCTGTTCCATGTTTCCGTGTCCGGAGCCTACATTCTCCTTTGCGGACTGCTCTGCGGTTATCCTCTGGGTGCAAAGCTGTGCAGCGATTATTTTCGTCAGGGAAAAATCTCACAAAAAGAAGCGCAGTATCTCCTTGCCTTCTGCTGCCATCCCAGCCCCATGTTCCTTCTTGGCTACGTCAGACAGCAGCTTCCTGTCAGCATCCCTCCCCTGTTCCTTCTGCTTTCCGTCTGCCTTCCGATTCCTCTTCTGTCCCTTCTGGCACAAAAGCTGTATCGGCCCGGGTACGGCAGCCAGAACCCGTCCTCCCCTGTCTGCCGGGAAACAGCCTCTGTCAGCCTGGAATCCATTCTTTTATCCTCTGCAGAAACCATGGTCCTCATCGGCGGATGTATGATGATGTTTTCCATCTTCGCCCTGTGGATCCGTCAGATTTCTGTTCTCCCCGAACGTCTCCAGGCCCTTATTACAGGCGCAGTGGAAATGACCACAGGAATCCACCGGATTTCCACTGTATTTCCAGAATATACCGCCATTCCTCCCGCCCTGGCCGCTGCTGCCTTTGGGGGAATCTCCGGAATCTTCCAGACAAAAAGTGTCCTTTCTGACTCCTTCTGTCACAGGACGCAATTTCCTATGACAGCAAAAAATGCCGGAGGGCTGTCCATCCGGCATTATGTACTGTGGAAACTCATTCACGCGGGACTCACCTGCATAGCGGCGCAGCTGCTCATCAGTCTCATGCAGCCACTGTAAGCAGAATTACTGCTGCTCTTCTTCCTGTACAGGCTCCTCTGCCGGAGCAGAAATACTTCCGGACAGCTCATTGCGGTTATTGGTGACAATATCATAGCTTTCCTGCATGGAAGCACGGAAAGAATCAAAACGTCCCTGAGCTTCTTCGATAGAATGATTGATAATTGCCTGCAGACTCTGCAGCATATTATCTGTATAGTCAATGGAGCCCTGACGAACGCTGTTTGCCTCATCCACTGCATTGTCGATAATTGCCTGAGCCTGCTGCTGGGCTTCCTCAATGATCTGATTGGCATTGGCATAAGCCATCTGCATAATCTCATGCTCATTTACCAGTTCATTGGTCTGCTGGGTTGCATCTTTTAAAATAGCGTCTGCCTGCGCGCGGGCATCATTTAAAATAGCATCCTGATTGCTGATAATCTTCTGGTACTTCTTTATCTCGTCGGGAATCCGGAGACGAAGCTCAACTAACAGCTCCTCCAGTTCCTCTTTATTGACCAGAATCTTGGTTGTGGAAAGGGGCTGAAACTTACAGCTGTCAATATATTCTTCGATTTCACCGATTAACTGTTCAATTCTACTCATGTTTCTTCTCCTCACTTCTATATGTACTTGGCTGCAGCCATTATTTTCCGAGCTTTTGCTTTACCTGAACAGCAATATCCGGATGAAGGAATGCACTGATATCTCCGTCATAGGATGCGATTTCTTTTACAATGCTGGAACTCAGGTAGGAATACTTCAGATTGGTTGTCAGGAATATGGTGTCAATATCAGGAGCAATTACCCGGTTGGTCTGCGCCATCTGAAGCTCGTATTCAAAATCTGTAATAGCCCGCAGGCCTCTCACAATCACATCCGCGCGGCACTGATGGACAAAATCAACCAAAAGGCCGTCAAAGGAACGAACCTCAACATTTTTCAGATGTGATGTAATACTCTTTATCATATTAACACGTTCTTCCACAGAAAACAACGGAGTTTTTGAATTATTCTGCAAAACTCCGATGATTACATGATCAAACATGTGGGCAGTACGCTCAATAATATCCATATGTCCCAGGGTCACAGGATCAAAGCTGCCCGGATAAACTGCTGTCGCCATATCATTCACCTCGATAGACAAACACATGCCGGTTTGTCTTGTATTGTTTATTTTTTTCCATTAAATAGCCCATGGATTCCAGATAGTCAAAGGAGGTCTCCAGAGATGCTTCTATAATAATGGTACTCTGCTTGTCAATCAGCGCAGATGACTGCAGGCAGGAAAGCGCCTGGCGCTCCAGCTCCTGATTGTAGGGAGGATCCATAAAAATATAATCAAACCGGTACTTGCCCTCCAGCCGCTTTAAGGCGGAAACAGCATCACAATTCATCACCAAAGCCTGATCCTCCAGCTTTGTGGCTTTTAAATTCTCCCGGATAATCTCTGCCGCCTTTGGATTCTGCT
>ERZ791895.918-NODE-918-length-14441-cov-43.742597_pt1 | contig 14441 bp, 20 predicted proteins | sample MGYA00510153_ERZ791895 | MGnify/ENA primary metagenome ERZ791895 (study PRJEB30046, sample SAMN00792064) | human gut metagenome | study: EMG produced TPA metagenomics assembly of the A metagenome-wide association study of gut microbiota in type 2... | reverse complement strand
ACTACAATAAAAAAGCAACGTCTATTCATTATTATTTTGGCAATGCTGTACTAGCTATCAAGAGTTTTGACGGTGTCCGCCAGAAAGGCAAAGAGATAAAAAAGCAGCAGTCCCGTTATGGTTCCGCTGCAATGTGGATGGTATCAAAGGTTTAATTGGCTAAAGTCGATGGAAAAATCCTTATATATGCTGACTTTAACAGAATCGGTAAATCGGTAAATGGTAGGCGGTGTTTCATTTGGAAAATCAAAAAACACAATAATTTCCCTAGCCGGGTCTACAATCCAGCATTCACGTACCCCTGCCTCCTGATAGAGGGCCGGTTTTTTATAATAGTTTATTCTTTTCATTCTCTGCCTGGAGGAACACGGCAAACAGAGCTGGGAATACCTCGCAGAAACCATTATTGTTCAGGCATATATTCTATTATATCACCGGGCTGGCAGTTTAGAAGCTGACATACTGTCGCAATGTTATCCCCGGGGCCGGGCTTTTTGGGACTGTATATTCGATACATGTTTCGGACTGTCATGGTACATACTATCCCAGAGGTGATGATAATGAAGCAGGGAGAGCAGAAATCCACAAAAGAACTGGAGGAGCAGGCAAAGAATGTAGAGACATTCAATCCCAGGTGGCACGATGGCGAGTATCTGGGGCCTAACACGCTGAGACAGAAAGCAGATACTGAGGTTTATGGGAAAATGGAAGAGGAGCCGTAGGGCTTCTCTTTTTTGTGCTTCGGACTGTCAAATCCTGTTCTGTTTAATATACTAATAGTAAGAAAAGTAACGGAAGGAGAATGTATATGCAGATAACGGATTATATAAAACCGGAATTAATTGTGGTAGCTCTTGTGCTGTATTTCGTGGGCATGTGGATTAAACAGAGTGAGGCGGTTAAGGACAGATATATCCCATTGATCAACGGGGGCCTGGGAATTGTCATATGCGGGATTTATGTGCTTGCCACAAGTACATGCCGGTCGGGCCAGGAAATTTTTATGGCAATATTTACCGCCATAACCCAGGGAATTCTGCTGGCAGGGCTGAGCACATATGTCAATCAAATCATAAAGCAGGCGGGCAGGGAGGAATAAAATACAGTATATTTGTTCTTAATCTGTTTTAAGATATGTGGACCTGCAATGAATGCGGTATGTAAGATATTGTAAAAGGCTGCGGACGAGGAGTACGGTTCCACAGGAATCTATGTCACCGGGACCGTGACAACACACAGCCTGATATGCGGTGAGATACGCGGCTGCCAACTGGGGAAAATAGGGCATTGTGTCTCGGCTGTCAGGAACCCGGTGGAGGTGGCTGATGGTGGAACATATAAGAAGTCGCTCATAAATGTCATAAACAGGACAAGAAGTTTGCTGGATAATCCAAATATGAGTATTATCATAAATGAGGTGGAATATTTTTATTTTTGTCAGATTTAATCTGGAGGAGGCGTCAGATATTATTTGAATCTGAAGTCCTCATCCACGGATGGACAAGGTGTGGAAGATTGAATACAGGTCAAAAGCAGCCTGTAAAAAGGGAGGAGCCGGTCAGGATTTCTCCTGCCGGCTGTATTATGAAAAAAAGTATGATTAGCAATATCAACTTACAAAATATAGTATATGGGCTAAATATGAGCATCCTGTAGCGAAAATATGAACGATTTGTAAGAAGATTGTGAATATCAGTGACAGGATATTAAAAGGAGCAAAAAAGGAACCTACTGGGCTCCTGTCATGACCTCTTTCATTTGCTGGGTTACGGGACGATATCCGTCATTGTTGAAAAGACCATTAAATATGCTGTCGCCTAATGCCAATATAAGGAGGATAACCGCCAGGATGATGAGTGCTTTGGTGAAGAATTTCATTTTAATACCTCCCGTGATGTATTGGTAGACCCATTTACCAGATAATATATCCTAATCATACTACATTATAAATCATGGGACAATATTTTGTGGTGATAGGTGATAAATAAAATGCAGATAAATTAAGTATGGATGGAGAAATATAGGAAAGGAAACAGTCTGCATCCACATTTAATCCACGGGTTATCAACAAACTTATCCACAGTATCCACTGCGAACACAAGATAATCAGGATTGATATTGTGTTTATCTATATATGGTGGTATTATGATTGTGGATAAGTGGCAGAACAATCATATGGCTCTGTTGTAGGTGAGCAATAAGATTTTTTGAATCAGGATACTGTTACTCCGGGATGGTAATAATATTTGGCTTTAAAGCCCGGGGATGAAGTTAAAAAGGAATGTTTTGCAATCAAAAGATGAGTAAATGTACAGTGATGTATCAGATATGAGGCGGACTGTTTTCTTGCCGGAGGACGGTTCTTTATTCGTTTCAAAAATGCGATTATTCCGAGGTAAATACAATGCTAATTATATCATTAAAAATCAAGCTCCATGCGCCCTGGGTTCATTCATTGAAAGAAAAACGTATGGTTGTTAAAAGCTTGCTGTCTAAGGTGCGGAACAAATTTAACGTGGCCGTGGCAGAGGTGGGAGAGCAGGATATACACCAGACAATTGTCATTGGCGTGGCATCTATCGTACCGAATAGCGCTCAAGCGGATAGTGTTATGGAAGCAATACGGTATTTTATAGAAGAGAATACGGAAGCAGAGATTACAGATATTGAAAGAGAGATATTTTAATCCCATATTTAGGACTAAAGGCAAATAGGAATGGCTAAATTTGTTAACTGGATACAAATGATTGTGATTAAAGAAGGCGTAAGGGATGAAAGTAAAAAAGTGGATGGCCGCGATTGCATTTGTAATGTTTATTTCGGGCACTTTTATACAAGAAGCATTCGCAGAAACGTGGAAACAGGGAATGAACGGGGATTTATCCGTATGCTGAATGATACATTTACACCAGTCGGCTATACGATTGATGAAAATGGTGCATGGAAGCTTGAGGATGCACGTCATATGTATAGGCCTGAATCCTGAAAACATACCGCAGTCAGAGGAGGGAGAATTGAAAGGAACTCCTGCCAGAAGTGGGAACAGATATAGGATTGCTGGCTGTGAACAGAGTTCGGATGGAACTTTTTTGTATATGAAACTGAAATATGAAAAAACGGATGTTGTGACAAATAAGAGATTGCGTACAGGCACTTTCTAAATAGTGGAGACAACAGGACTCGAACCTGCGACCCTCTACACGTCAAGCAGATGCTCTCCCAGCTGAGCTATGTCTCCAACGAGATTAATTATACCATATAGGCGGGGAAGATGGCAAGCAGTTCTTGCAATAAACTATAAAGAGCACTCTGAGACCAAAATTATAAGCTGCTTCGGAGCCTTTTTTCATATTGTGTATTGTTCTATTGTAATTATTGTAATAGTTCTCGTGACATTATGAATGTCGGAAATATATCAAAAAATACAAGCATACTGACCGAACAAAGGGAATTATTATACACTTCTCCGTTCTATAAGTAATGGAGGGGGAGGAATGAAAAAATATGGAAATATCTGGCCGCGGCAGGCCTGATGACAGTATTGGCACTGACGGCCTGTTATATTCGGCTGCCTGATTACAGAATCTATAAGGTATTCTCCTATAGCGGTTCGGATTTCAGAGAAACGGACCTGTATGTCATCGTATACAAACCTTGGCAGATTGACCATAAGGTTCAGGGAATTGTTTCCCGGCATAATGCGATGAATGGAACGCCTGACAAATTAACTGTGCGGCTTTATTACAATAAATATAATCTGGACAAGGGGAAGGATTTTTACAAGGCGATATTCGAGTACGGCAAAAGTCAGGTGACGGAGCCGCCTGGAGCATGGTAGAGAATTGGAGTGTACCGGGTTTTGGAATACAACAGCCAGACAATGACGTCTGATTTTTTTGCATTTCATAAAGTCTGTTTTTAAATAAGTGTGTAACTATAGTCGGCTGGGTATTGTGGGCCTGTCTATTAAATTGCCCTTTGTGGCTGCCGCTATCCGCAGGGTTAAGTGGTAAAGAATTTTGGCATTTGGAAAGCAGCAGGATAAAAATTAATCAGTAAAATAACGGGTACCGGATGCAGCCGGACCCGCTGTTTTCGTGTGATACCGTGCGCTATATTTGCATATTTTCATACCCATATAAGGATAATACAATGATTTTAGACAATCAAAAACCCACGCTGTTACGTTGTTTCCCGCAATTACGTGGATTTAAAAACAATGGAGACAACGGGATTCGAACCCGCGGTCTCTGCGTTGCGAACGCAGCGCTCTCCCACGCGGGCCAGTTTTAGCTAACTTCAAACACAAGCAAAGGTTTGAAAGATGCTGAAACTGGCCCGCTTTTTTCGTTTTAGCACCTTCCAGCAAGACTATTTACAAAGTATCACATTTTGATCGCAAGAAGTCAATACGAAATGTGAATCGCTTGCTCCCTGCGCGTGCCACATCGCAATCATTAAGAACAATATGCGAACGGTATCCGTATCGTTGCGTTTGCATCCAAAAACCCAAATTGACCCAAAGGAGTTGATGAAAATCAGCTCCTTTATTCTTGGAGGTGAACAAATGGCAAGAGCTAAACCAATAGATCATATTGTTGAGCTTCCACTATCGGAGCTGCACGATTTTCCAAATCATCCCTTTAAGGTACGGGACGATGAAGCCATGCAGGAGACCACAGAAAGCATCAAGCAATATGGCGTTCTTGTCCCCGCTGTCGTCCGTCCCCGCGAGGGTGGCGGGTATGAGATCATCGCCGGACACCGCCGAAAGCACGGCAGCGAATTGGCAGGTCTTGCGACAATGCCCTGTATCGTTCGAGAAATGGATGACGCAACTGCTACCATTCTCATGGTGGATAGCAATATCCAGCGGGAGAACATCTTGCCCAGCGAGCGAGCCCAGGCATACAAAATGAAGTTGGAAGCCATACGCCGGAAAGCTGGCAGGCCAACGAAAGAGGCTGCGCAAGCAGCACAAGATAATTCGCCGCAACTTGCGGCGAATTTCCGAGCCGACGATGAAGTGGCAAAGGATGCCGGAATCAGCGGCGACACGGTACGCCGCTTTATCCGGCTTACAGAACTTGCACCGGAGCTTCAGCAGATGGTGGACGACAAGAAAATCGGCATGACCCCCGCCGTTGAAATCTCCTATCTCAAACCGGAGGAACAGCAAATGCTCCTGACGGCCATAGACAGCGAGCAGGCCACGCCGTCACTATCACAGGCGCAGCGGATGAAAAAACTCTCGCAGGACGGGAAACTCAACGACGATACCATGCTTGGTATCATGATGGAGCAGAAAAAGCCGGAGACGTACAGCGTCACCATTTCCGGGGATAAGCTGCGAAAATACTTCCCGCGCTCATATACCCCGCAGCGCATGGAAGAAACCATCTTGAAACTGCTGGAAGGCTGGCTGAAAAAGCGGCAGCGCAGCCAGGAACGATAAATTGAATACTGCACCACCATAAGCCGGGCAAGGATCGTTCCTCGCTCGGTTTTTTATTACACCGATTGGAGGAACACCATGTTTATCTGTACCTTTAAGTACACGCCCGAAACCGTGGACTGTAAATACTGCCTGCTGTACTGCCACCGCCGCTGCACGGCGAAAAACGGCTGCCCGTATCTCGCAGAACGGATTGAGGCCGGGGCCGTGGACTATGCCACCATCGTGAGGGATATGTTCAAAAGCCCTGCGACCGTCCTCCGCTGGAGGTTGGTCAATCTCATCGAGGATTTCCCGGATACCATGTGGGAGAGCAAAGAGCATGAAAAACGCTTCTTCCGTATCTGGACCGAGATCGGCACACGCAAGAGGCGCGACACGCCCCGATTCTTTGCTGCCCTCTACCTTCTCACCTCCAACGAGGATGTGTATTACAGGGCTTATAATGCTTTTACCTCAGACGGCGTTGATCCGAGTTATATCCGTATGAGCGGTATCGAAACATCGGGATATGCGCTGGTACAGGCGGCAAAAAGCATCTATCTCGGTACGGATCATTTTACCGTTGCTGATCTTTCCGACTGTGAGGCCATCGGCTCCGAAGCGTTCCGTGTCATCGTAAACGCCCTGCTCATCGCCAGGTACGGAAGGAACGTCATGAGCATCAAAGGGAAAAGGCAGGCAGCCGTGTAGCTGCCCGAAGGGAAATTGCAGGAGGTGAAGGACAATGGCTGTGTGCCGCGTTGAGAAAACGAAAAACTACACCGTCATGGCCAACTATCATCTGCGGGACAAGCGCCTTTCCTTGAAAGCGGTGGGCCTGCTCTCGAAAATGCTGTCTCTGCCGGAGGAATGGGATTACACCACGCGCGGTCTCGCAGCCATCTGTAAGGACGGCGTGGACGCTATCGGCGCGGCGCTCAAGGAGCTGGAAAGCTGCGGCTACCTTGTACGGCACCGCCTCCGCGATGATAGAGGCCGGATGCGAGATACGGAGTATGTGATCTATGAATCACCACATACGGCTTTACCAGATACGGAAAACCCGTATCTGGATAACCCGTATCTGGATAAACCGGATACGGAAAATCCCGCACAATTAAGTAAAGATATAAGTGATTCCCAAAAAGAAAAAAATAAAAATGGATCAAGCATCCATTCAATTCCTTTCCCTTCCGGGGAAGAAGCTCCGAAACCGGAAACGAAGCGAAAGGAGGCGAAGCTCGAAGAAATGGCAAGATATAGAGAGCTTATCAAGGAAAACATCGAGTATGACGCGCTTCGCTGTGATTTCCCGTATGACCATGACCGCTTGGATGAGATCGTGGAGCTCCTTGTGGAAACGGTTTGTTCCGGGAGACAGTATATCCGCGTATCCGGCGAGGATTACCCTGCCGAGGTGGTCAAGTCCCGGCTGCTGAAGCTGAACAGCGAGCACATCCGCTTTGTGTTCGATTGCCTGAAAGAGAACACGACAAAGATACGGAACATCCGGCAATACCTGCTGGCGACGCTGTATAACGCGCCCGCCACCATCGGAAGCTATTACTCCGCGCTGGTAAACCACGACATGTACGGCGGCTCGATTTGAAATCGAAGCGCCGTTTTTACGTAAAAGAAAGAATGGAGGTACATCATGAACAGCATCAAGATTTTTGAAAGCGAGGGCTTTGGCCAGGTCCGAGTGCTGACCATTGCGGATGAGCCTTGGTTCGTAGCCGTTGACGTGTGCCGCGCGCTGGACATCAAAAACGGCAGGGATGCGTTGAGCCGGTTGGATGAGGATGAAAAAATGAGCGTAGTTTCAACCGACGCTCATTCAGGGCGACGCGGCGGCGCTCAGCAGTATAACGTGATCAATGAGCCCGGCCTGTATGCGCTCATTTTAGGAAGCCGGAAGCCGGAGGCAAAAGCCTTCAAACGGTGGATCACCCATGAGGTCATCCCCGCCGTCCGCAAACACGGCGCGTAGATAACGGATCAAAAGCTGTGGGAAATCGCCACTTCCCCGGAGGCGCTTCACAAGCTCACCGGGGACCTGCTTGCAGAACGCCGGCGAAACGGCAGGCTCACAGAGGAAAACCGGCTGCTTCATAACAAGGCACAGTATTATGACTGCTTCATCGACGCCGAAACATATACCAACCTGAGAGAGACAGCGAAGGAGCTGGCCGTATCCGAGCGCAAGCTCGCGCGCTTTCTCATTGACGTCGGTTTTGCATACCGCGCTCCGGCAGGACATCTTCTACCCTACGCGAAACCTGCCAATGAAGGGCTGTTCGTCGTGAAGGACTATTGCCGCAACGGACATTGCGGCGCTTATATGCTCATTACCCCGCAGGGAAAGATGGCGCTGCACGCCCTTCGCCATCTTATTGTTCAAAACACTTGATCTCCCTGTCGATCAAGCGAAAGGAGGGAAACTGTGCAGGAGGAAGTCGAAAACAGAGCCGTAACACTGATTATCAGCGGCAGCAAGCTCACCGGCAGAGTGCTCAAAGCGGCTTTTCAGAAATACCTTGCCCGCCAAAAGGCCCTGAAGCAAAAGCTGGAGGCGGCAAAGGACGTGAAGCCCCAGGGCAAGCAGACTGTCAAAGAACTCGTCGGACAAAACGCCGGTGTTGCCAATATCGAGATCACAGACAAGAACATCAAGAGCTTTGACCGCGTGGCGCGAAAATACGGCGTGGACTACGCCGTAAAAAAGGACCGAAGCGTATCCCCGCCCAAGTATCTGGTGTTCTTCAAAGCCAGAGACGCCGACGCGCTGACGGCAGCGTTTACCGAGTATTCCAAGAAAGCCGTCAAGCGGGAAACGGAGCGCCCATCTGTTCTGGATAAGCTGCGGAGCTTTGTTGCCCTTGCCAGGGATAAAACTATTGAGCGCACCCGCCACAAGGATAAGGGGCTGGAGCTATGACAAAGATCAACGTCAAAAAGCTGGTCCTCACCAACATCCCCTATGCCTTCATCGCGCTGCTGGCAACAAAGCTGGGGCAGGCGTGGCGGTTTGCGCCGGGCGCGGACTTTTCGGGAAAGGTGTTGGGGTTGCTGACAGGCTTCTCCGCTGCCTTTCAAAGCGCCATGCCCAGCTTTCACCCCACCGATCTTCTCGTTGGCATCACCGCCGCGGCTATCATCCGGCTGGTTGTTTACGTCAAAGGCAGAAACGCCAAGAAGTTTCGGAAAAATCTGGAGTATGGCAGCGCCCGTTGGGGCCGGCCGGATGACATTCGGCCCTACGTCGATCCCGTCTTTGAGAATAACGTGATCCTGACCCAGACGGAGCGATTGACCATGAATAGCCGTCCGAAGGACCCCAAGACCGCACGGAATAAAAACGTCCTGGTCGTCGGCGGCTCCGGCAGCGGCAAAACACGGTTTTGGCTGAAGCCGAACCTGATGCAATGCACCTCAAAAACCTACCCCACCTCGTTTGTCGTCACCGATCCGAAGGGCAGCATCGTGATCGAGTGCGGGAACCTGCTGCGTCGCAATGGGTATCGCATCAAGATCATGAACACGATCAACTTCAAAAAGAGCCACCACTACAATCCTTTCGCGTACATCCATTCCGAAAAGGACATTTTGAAGCTCGTTACCTGCCTGATCTCCAATACGAAGGGCGAGGGCAAAACCGGCGACGATTTTTGGGTCAAGGCCGAAACCCTGCTTTATACCGCGCTCATCGCCTACATCCACTACGAAGCCCCAGAGGAGGAGCAAAACTTCTCCACGCTTCTGGAGTTCCTCAATTCCATGGAGGTGCGCGAGGACGACGATGAGTTCCAGAACCCCGTCGACCTTATCTTTGAGGAGCTGGAAAAGACCAAACCCAACAGCTTTGCAGGACGGCAATACCGCCTGTACAAGTTGGCGGCGGGCAAGACCGCGAAATCCATTCTCATTTCCTGCGGTGCCCGTCTTGCGCCCTTCGACATCGCGGAGCTGCGGAACATGACCGCCTATGACGAGCTGGAGCTGGATACCCTGGGAGACCGTAAAACGGCGCTGTTCTTCATCATGAGCGACACGGATGACACTTTTAACTTCCTCATCAGCATGGCCTATACGCAGCTTTTCAACCTGTTATGTGAAAAGGCCGACGACGTGTACGGCGGGAGGCTTCCGATCCATGTGCGCTGTCTGATCGACGAAGCGGCAAACATCGGGCAGATTCCCCGCCTGGAAAAGCTCATGGCGACGATACGCTCCCGCGAGATCTCCGCCTGCCTTGTCTTGCAGGCGCAATCTCAGCTCAAAGCCCTTTACAAAGACAATGCAGATACGATCATCGGTAACATGGACTCCCGTATCTTTCTGGGCGGCTCGGAACCCACCACCCTGAAAGAGCTGTCCCAGGCACTTGGGAAGGAGACGATAGACACCTTCAACACCGGCGAGAGCCGTGGTCGGGAGGTCTCCCACAGCCTGAACTATCAAAAGCTCGGCAAGGAGCTGGCAAGCGTAGATGAGCTGGCCGTCCTGGACGGCGGCAAGTGTATTTTGCAGCTTCGCGGCGTGAGGCCGTTCCTCTCTGCAAAGTACGACATCACGCAGCATCCAAACTACAAATACCTATCCGACTTCGATAAGCGCAACGCTTTTGACATTGAGAAATACATCTCCACACAACTGAAGCCGAAACCGGATGAGGTCTACGAAGTCTTTGATATAGACCTTTCCGGGGAGCTTACAACCGCCTGAACAGGGCGGTTTTTATATAGATTCCCCATGGTAAAGACAACAACGGCCGCCTTTCAAATCATCATTTTTGAAAGGAGAGCTGCTGACGGACACGGTGGCCGGACAACCGTTTGTCAGCGGCAAAAAATCATAGTATGGCATTTTTCAACTCTGCTGTTGGGGTCCTTCAGACCCTCGTCATCGCTCTGGGTGCCGGTCTTGGTATCTGGGGCGCAATCAACCTGCTGGAAGGGTACGGCAACGACAACCGTGCGACACGTTCCTAGCTGAAAAGGTTACACCTGATGCCCCTGGCAACATCAGGCGCGATGACAGCACGGGCGAACGCAACTCCAGCTACGGCCTCCCACTGACTTGAGGGGGAATACGGCGCTGTTCGTCAGCCTTACAAGCAACGGCAGCGCGGTATTGGGACAGCCTTGCCAAAGGCGGCTTATAAACGGTCCCTGGGGCGTTATCACGCCTCATGCCGGGGGATGTGATAAATACGGCAAGAAAAAAATCCACCTCATCAAAACATGCTGAGCGGCCGCATCAGAGTATCATAATAGCATTATGACGGCGCTTCACGATGCGGCTGCTCAGTTTTAAGGAGATATTTCACAATGAGAAGTTCAATTATTCCAATCTTGAAACCTAAGAGTGAGGACGCAGAAAAACATTCACAGCATCTTACCATTGACGAATGTAGCGTCAAGCTGAACTTTCTCTCCGAAGGGCCAGATAATCACTCAGATAGTATTCTTGATACGATCAGGGACATTTTGCTTGCACCCGTCCTCCCTAAATAGATCTGCGACATGTTTGCATAAGCAGCCGTGCCATGTGATAATGATGATGTACTTGCACCTTGACAAATGAATATGGCAAAAAGCGAGCCATATACATCATCTTTCAGACAATCAACACAAGAAAAGAGGTATGTATATGGAAACAACAAACACCAACATCCTTCGTGACTGTGCGTATGCCCTATACAGGGTATCTTCACTTGGCCAGGTTGAGAAAGATGACATTCCCATGCAGAAACAGTATTGCAGGGAGTTTGCCGCGAGGCAAGGCTGGACAATCGTCCGTGAGTTCTCGGAGAAGGGGGTTTCCGGCTTTAAGGTATCGGCCAAAGATCGTGATGCAATTCAAGAAATACAGCACGATGCAGCTCTTGGGAAATTCGACATTCTCTTGGTATTCATGTTTGACCGACTTGGCCGGCGTGATGACGAGACGCCCTTTGTTGTAGAGTGGTTTGTCAGAAACGGCATTGAAGTGTGGAGCGCAATGGAGGGGCAACAGCGGTTTGATTCTCATGTAGATAAGCTGATGAACTATATCCGCTATTGGCAAGCCTCCGGGGAGAGCTTGAAAACTTCGATCCGTACAAAGACCCGCCTGGGGCAGCTCACAGAGGAAGGCCACTATACCGGAGGAACGGTGCCCTTTGGCTACCGCGCGGTTGATAAAGGCCGCGTAAACAAGAGGAACCGTACCGTTCTGGATTTGGAGATTGATGAGGACGAAGCTGAGATTGTCAGGCTCATCTTTCAGAAATATGTCACAGAAGGTTACGGCGCGCTTCGTATCAGTCGGTATCTGCATGAGCAAGGTATCAAGCATAGGGACGGGAGAGGCTTCCCAAACACCAGCTTGAACCGTATCATCAAGAACGTCATCTATACCGGCATCATCAAAAACGGAGAGAGCCAGTCAGAGTATATCGACGAGCTTAGGATCATAGATATAGCGACATTCTTAAGAGCACAGGAAATCATGCGACAGCGAACACAGCCGCGCAGCGAAGTCCCTTTGAATAGCAAAGGAAAGTCTTTGCTTGTTGGTAATATTTACTGTGCACACTGCGGAAATCGCTTGACCCTAACAACGAGCGGCAAGCGTGTCGTACGGGAAGATGGCACCGTGAAATACGAGCCGAGAATCCGCTATCAATGCCACTACAACGTCCGACATCCTGGTGAGTGCGACGGTCAATCTGGTTATGGGATCACAAAGTTGGATGGGATTGTAGACAAGGCAATCCGCATGAAATTCGCTCAGATCACAGCAGCAAAAGAATCCGAGATTCTTGCAGACCAGCATAAAAGGGAAATTGAGCTGGCACGGATCAAGTTCGAGCAAGCGAAAGATCGTCTTGCGGAAAAAGAGAAGGAACTTGAAGATTACAAGGGCGAAACCTTGAAAGTGATTCGAGGTGAAAGTAAGCTGAACATCAATCTGCTGAACTCTCTTGTCTCCGAAACGGGGGAAGCTATCTTGCAATTCAAGGAGTCAGTTTCAATGGCAGAAAAGGAATATTCCGAATTGCTGGAATCCGCAGACATCCTTCGCAAAGAATATGACCGTTTACTTAGCTGGGCCGATCTCTATGATAGCTGCTCCTTTGAGGCAAAAAAGATGATCGTATCTCAGCTCATCAAGGCCGTCAGAGTTGGACGCGACTACAACATTGAGATTGATTTCAATGTCACCTTTGCGGCGTTTCAAAGCTGCTGCATACAGGACGGAGAAGCCAACACAATGCAGATGCTTCAATTTCACACCGCATAAAAAATCGGGATAACCCATATTAAATGAGTTATCCCGATGCTGGTGGAGACGATGGGGGTCGAACCCACGACCTCTCGGATGCGAACCGAACGCTCTCCCACTGAGCTACGTCCCCATATTTTAGGTTGTGAACCTCACGGCTGCCGCGAGGTTCGCAACTCTTAAGCTAAAACTGTACCGCTTGCGCTCCCAGCTGAGCTATGTCCCCATAGATTTGATTATAGCACGGCTGGGAAAAAATACAAGTTAAGTTTGAATTTTTTTTACATATTTTTCTTCCATTACTGAAAAGGTGAAGCCGGAGAACCAGAACCAGACCCATAATTCCAGGCGGGAAGGAATGGGGCCAAATACAAAGAGAAAACCATGTTAATATATAAAGCATCCGCTGTGATTGATGGTATCATATCACTGCGGATGTTTTTCTTTTTGATTTTTTTGTCGGATTTGCGGATGAATCACCGAATTTGTCTGTTTATCCGCAATGTTGTGGAAAAAGCTGTGGATAATGTGCTATCATCTGATAAATGAAAGAAAAAAGGGACTGTGCCAGACAGCGGTATTTCCTGTCTGGACGCAGTCCCCGGGATTGGAATTACTGGGCCTTATTTACAAAAGACTCGCAGTCTGTACATTCCTTCTTGGTTGGGTTCATTTCATGAGTTCCGACCTTGATGGCGTCAAGGGTGCAGTAATCCTCAGACTGTGCATTGTAAGCACAATTCTTGATGGTACATTTGATGCTCTCGTTTTTTCCATTTACTTTCATGGTAAAACCTCCTTTTGAATTGAATTGGATTCAGGTATATTATTTGCAGAAAAACAGAAAAAATACCCTTTATCTGCAGGTGAAACAAAAACAGAGGATTGGGATATAAGGGAAATGATTTAAGATTAGGGTGTATTTACCTGTATAAAAGTTGTATAAAAATAAAATATGTTTGAAAAATCTTATGTTTTGTTATATACTAAGGGTTATGGGCGGCCATGGACAGGCAGCGGAGCGGTCCGGCAGACAGGATGAGGCATGGCGCCCGGAACAGGAAGCCCCTGGAACATAAATAATACAAAAAGGATGGTTTTACTATGGCACTGTTAGAGACATGGAGAAATCTGGCTTACGGCGACGGCCTGGATGATAAAAAGAAAGAAGAATTGTGGGCTGGATATTTTCAGATTGAGAAGGGAATCTATGAGCAGATTCTCTCTAACCCAACAGAGGTTATCACAGGCACTGTAAAGGGCCTGGCAGAGAAGTACAATACGGAAATCCTCATTATGACCGGTTTCCTGGATGGAATCAATGAGAGCCTGAAGGGGTATGAGAACCCCATTGATACCATGGAAGAGGATACCGAGGTTAAGATTGAGATTGATCCGGAGAAGCTGTACTACAATATGGTAGAGGCAAAGGCTAACTGGCTGTATGAGCTTCCACAGTGGGATGAGATTCTTACTCCGGACAAGCGCAAGGAACTGTACAAATCCCAGAAGGCTTCCGGTACAGTACGCAAGGGTAAGAAGATTTTCCCAAATGATCCCTGCCCATGCGGAAGCGGCAAGAAATATAAGAAGTGCTGCGGAAAGAACACATAAAGCCCATGATTTTACCCGCCTGCCCGGAACTGTTCCGGACAGGCGCTTTTGTAGGTGCGCCCGGCGGGCGCACGTTTCTAACGGGTGAAAGTCCTGAATCCACCTGGTAGCGGGAAGGATA
>ERZ791895.898-NODE-898-length-14769-cov-4.102419_pt1 | contig 14769 bp, 12 predicted proteins | sample MGYA00510153_ERZ791895 | MGnify/ENA primary metagenome ERZ791895 (study PRJEB30046, sample SAMN00792064) | human gut metagenome | study: EMG produced TPA metagenomics assembly of the A metagenome-wide association study of gut microbiota in type 2... | reverse complement strand
GAGGCCGGCGCCGAATCCGCCCGCTCCGACATCGCCCACAGCATCGAGGAAGTCGACAAGATCGCCGAGAAGTTCGGCTACCCGCTGGTCGTGCGCCCGAGCTTCACCATGGGTGGCCTGGGCTCCGGCATCGCCCACAACGAGGAGGAGCTGCACCGCATCGCCGGCGCCGGCATCCATTACTCGCCCACCGACGAAGTCCTGATCGAAGAGGGCATCGAGGGCTGGAAGGAATTCGAGCTCGAGCTCATGCGCGACCGCAACGACAACGTCGTGGTCGTCTGCCCGATCGAGAACGTCGACCCGGTCGGCGTGCACACCGGTGACTCCATCACCGTGGCCCCCTGCTTCACCCTGACCGACCGCGAATACCAGAAGCTGCGTGACATCGGCATCGCCATCATCCGTGGCGTGGGCGTGGACACCGGCGGCTGCAACATCCAGTTCGCCGTTCATCCGGACACCGGCCGCATCATCGTCATCGAGATGAACCCGCGCGTCTCCCGTTCCTCCGCACTGGCCTCCAAGGCCACCGGCTTCCCGATCGCCAAGATCGCCACCAAGCTGGCTCTCGGCTACACGCTCGACGAGATTCGCAACGACATCACCCAGTCCACGCCGGCCTCCTTCGAGCCGACCATCGACTACGTGGTCACCAAGGTGCCGCGCTTCGCTTTCGAGAAGTTCCCGGGCGCCGACCCCACCCTGACCACCTCCATGAAGTCCGTGGGCGAGGCCATGGCCCTGGCCGGCAACTTCCAGGAGTCCCTCGGCAAGGCCATGCGCTCCATCGACAAGCGCCACATGGGCTTCAATTGGGATGGCGAGAAGCCGTCCGCCGAAGAAGTGGCCGAACTGCTTGAGGCCATCCACACCCCGACCGAACACCGTTACCTGCAGCTCATGCGCGCCATCTGGGGCGGTGCCACGCTGGAGCAGGTGTTCGCGGCCACCAAGATCGACCCGTGGTTCCTGAAGCAGATCTTCCTCATCAATGAGACCGCCATGACGGTGCGCGAGGCCGAAACCCTCACCCCGAGGCTGCTCAAGAAGGCCAAGCTCGCCGGTCTGTCCGACGTGCAGGTGGCCCACCTGCGTGGTTTGGGCGATGAAGGCGAGAACACCATCCGCGAACTGCGCTGGACCTACGGTCTGCGCCCGGTCTACAAGACCGTCGACACCTGCGCCGCCGAGTTCGACGCCGCCACGCCGTACTACTACAGCTGCTACGCCGACGAAACCGAGCTGCGCCCGCGCGAACGCGAGGCTGTGATCATCCTCGGCTCCGGCCCGAACCGCATCGGTCAGGGCATCGAGTTCGACTACACGTGCGTGCACGCCGTGCAGGAGCTTGGCAAGGACTATGACACCATCATGGTCAACTGCAACCCGGAGACCGTGTCCACCGATTACGACATGTCCGACCGCCTCTACTTCGAGCCGCTCACCTTCGAGGACGTGCTCGAGATCTACGAGGCCGAGAAGAAGATGGGCCCGGTCAAGGGCGTCATCGTCCAGCTCGGCGGCCAGACCCCGCTGTCCTTGGCCGCGCGTCTGAAGGCCGCCGGCGTGCCGATTCTCGGCACCACCCCGGAATCCATCGACTTGGCCGAGAACCGTGAGCTGTTCGGCGAAGTGCTCAAGAAGGCGGAGATGAACGCCCCGCGTTACGGCACCGCCCTGAGCCTCGAAGAGGCCAAGGAAGCCGCCCACCGCATCGGTTACCCGGTGCTCGTGCGCCCGAGCTACGTGCTCGGCGGCCGTGGCATGGAAATCGTCTACGACGACAAGCAGCTCAACAAGTACGTGGACCGCGCACTTGCCGAGGCCAAGGCCGATACCGTGGTCTCCGGCCGCCTGCCCTCCCCGCTGCTCATCGACAAGTTCCTGCAAGACGCCATCGAAATCGATGTCGACGCACTGTTCGACGGCGAGGAACTATACATCGGCGGCATTATGGAGCACGTCGAGGAGGCCGGTGTCCACTCCGGTGACGCCGCCTGCACCCTGCCTCCGTCCACCCTGTCCGACGACCAGATTCGTCGCCTGCGTGAAGGCACCTACGCCATCGCCAAGGGCTGCCATGTGCAGGGCCTGATCAACGTGCAGTACGCCTTCATGGCCAACACGCTGTACGTGATCGAAGCCAACCCGCGCGCCTCCCGTACCGTGCCATTCGCCTCCAAGGCCACCGGCGTGGCACTGGCCAAGGCTGCTGCCCGCATCATGGCCGGCGAAACCATCGCCGATCAGCGTGCCAACGGTCTGCTGCTGCCCAAGGGCGACGGCGGCGACATCCACCCCGGCCAGCAGGTCGCGGTTAAGGAATCCGTGCTGCCGTTCAAGCGCTTCCGCACCCCGGTGGGCAAGACCGTCGACATCCTGCTCGGACCTGAGATGCGTTCCACCGGTGAGGTCATGGGCTTCGACCGTGACTTCCCACACGCCTTCGCCAAGAGCCAGCTCGCCGCCTACGACGGTGGCCTGCCGACCCACGGCAACGTGTTCATCTCCGTGAACGACACCGACAAGCGTCAGCTGCCGTTGATCGCCGTTCGTCTCGAGGAGCTTGGATTCAAGCTCTGGGCCACCGAGGGCACCGCCTCCGTGCTTCGCCGTTACGGCATCGAGTCGAACATCGTGGACAAGATCAGCACCCGCGTGGATACCGATCCGGAAGCCCCGGTCGAGGTGCATCACGCTGCCGGATCCGTGGGCAAGAACGTGGTTCAGCTTATCGAGGAAGGCAAGATCGACATGATCCTCAACACGCCGAACTCGCGCGGCTCCCGTTCCGACGGCTACTCCATCCGTGCCGCCGCCATTGCCGCCGATCTGCCGCAGTTCACCACCATCACCGAGTTCCAGGCCGCACTGCTCGCTATCGAGGCCGTGAAGCATAATGATTATCAGATCATGAGCATTCAGGAGCATTCGAAGCAGCTGTTCGAATTGGAGCGACGGGAGTTCTGATGACTACACTCAGCAGTGAGGAATTGCAGGCACAACGTTCGGATTTCGGTCTGCGATTGAGCAATTCAATGGCCAAATACGGGCCGCTGTGTGTGGGCATTGACCCGCATCGCAAGCTCCTCACCGACTGGGGATACAACGTCGACGCCGAAGGCGCCGAACTCTTCTCCATGCGTATGCTGCAGGCCGCCAACGGGCGCGCCGCAGCAGTCAAATTCCAGACGCCGATGTTCGAGCGCTACGGAGCCAAAGGTTTCGAAGCGCTCGAGCGCGTGCTCTACGCGGCACGACAAATGGGCGTCATCACCATCGTCGATTGCCTGCGCGGCGGCCTGTCCACCACGATTTCCGCCATCGCAGACGCCTATTTCAAGCCCGGTGCACCGTTGCTGGCCGACGCCATCACGCTGCTGCCGTACTATGGCGCGCGTTCGTTGAACGGCCTGATTACCGAAGCGCTGGAAAACGGACGCGGCGTGTTCATCGCCTCCCTGACCTCCAACCCGGAAGGCATGAGTCTGCAGACCGCGTTGCGCCAGAGCGGCGATTACAAGGGACGTACCGTGGCCTACGGCATCGCCTCCACCGCGCAGAAGCATAACGTGGATATCGAAGGCATGGGCTCGGTGGGTCTGATCATCGGTGCCACCATCGGCCAATGGATGCAGGATTCCGGCGTGGACCCCTCCAAGTTCACCGGTCCGATTCTTTCCCCCGGTTACGGTTGGCAGGGTGCCGAGGCCAAGGATCTGAAAACCGTGTTCCGCGGTACGCGCGGCAACGTGCTGGTCACCGTGTCCCGCTTTATCGCCTCGCATGGGCCGGATATCGCCGCACTGAGCCAAGCCACCGAGTCGATTGCGCTTGACGTACGTCAGGCGCTGATGGAAGCCACTGTCGAAGGCTCGGAAAACCAGTAATCAGAACGGAATCAGATGTCGCGGCATGCGTACGTGTCTATCTCATCGCGTACGTCGCATCACGATTCATATTCTTCCCTGTTCGTCGGGGCTGTAGCAGTTACCGGTCATCTCGCCGGTGAGCCGTTACCACGTTGGATTCATAATCGCTGCACACCACATCATCTCCGGAGGAACCCATGACTGAAAACACCCATGCTGGCCGTCTAATCGTCCTGACTGGCCCCACCGCAGTAGGTAAGGGCACCGTGGAAGCCAAGCTGCGCGCCGACCACCCCGAAGTGTGGGTGTCCGTCTCCGCCACCACACGCGCTCCGCGCCCGGGCGAGGTTGATGGCGTCAACTATTGGTTCCTCACTGAAGACGAGTTCCTGGCCCGTGAGGCGGCCGGTGAGTTCCTGGAAACTGCAGTGGTGCACGGCATGGCCCATTATGGCACCTTGTTGAAGCCTGTGGAGGAACATCTGGCCGCCGGTGTGCCCACGATTCTGGAAATCGACCTGCAGGGTGCCCGCCGCGTCAAGCAGCGCGCCGCCGAGCTCGACCTCGAAGTGGTGTACGTGTTCATCGCGCCGCCAAGCTTCGAAGAGCTCGAGCGCCGCCTGATCGGCCGCGGCACCGAAACCGCCGAACAGCAGGCCCGTCGCTTGGAGACCGCCAAGGTGGAGCTCGCCGCCGAAAGCGAATTCGACGTCACCATCGTCAACGAAACCGTCGATCAGGCCGCTGCCGACCTCTGGTCCGTCATCGCCAAGGAATACGGGCTGTAAACTACCTCTTTACCACCAACTGCTGGTGGAGGATTTCGGCGCTGTTTTTGGCCGGCGCCTGCTTCCAGCGGATTGCTTCGGTTTCGTGATGCTCGGTGACGTAATGCCGCATCCATTCGAAGCACTGCTGGGTTTGGATGGCATCGCTTAATGCGCGGTGCTCCTCATTGTCCGCGATGCCGAAGCGTACGATCAGGTCGGCCAGACGGTGATGCCGCTGCGCGGGGAACAGGGCGCGGCTGATCTGCATCGTGTCATAATCCGCGCAGGCAAAGCCGCAGCCGGCGATATGCCGGGTGTTGTAATCCAGGAATCGCAGATCGAAGCTGACGTTATGGCCGACAATCGGCTCAACGGCGGGACCGGCAGCCGGGGTAGCGAGCCATGCGATGAATCGGGGAAGCACCTCGTCAATCGGATCGAGATCGGCCACCATCGCATCGGTGATGCCGGTCAGCGTGGTGATCTGACGCGGAATCGGCCGCAAGGGATTCACCAACTGCTGGAATTGATCGACGATATGCCCCTCCCGCACGCGCACGGCACCGATTTCCGTGATGGCACAACTGTTCGGGTAAAAGCCGGTGGTCTCCAAATCCAGCGCCACATAATCGGTGGGGAAGACGGCATCGTCCATGGCGATTCGCCCGCCGGCACCATGATTGGGCTGGGATGGTTGGCCGAAAACGGTAATGCCGGAAGTGGTCACGGAGGCTCCTCATATCAGTCGGTGTTCGGTGACTTATTGTACCGACAGCCCGGTCTGTCGGTACAATTTTTCCCTCCCGGATTTTCTCGGATATATTGGTTAGGCGGCCGGCAATTGCGCGGCGCATCGGGAAGGGAGCACAGCTGATGAAACAGATAGTGGCAGGCATCGTTGCGCATGTGGACGCGGGCAAGACCACGCTGTCCGAGGCTCTGCTCTACCGTACCGGTGAGATCCGCAAATTGGGGCGAGTGGATCACGGCGATGCGTTTCTGGACACCAATTCCTTGGAGAAGGCGCGAGGCATCACGATTTTCGCGCACCAGGCATTGGTGGAACACGGCGACCTGCGCCTGACCTTGCTGGATACGCCGGGGCACGTGGACTTCGCAGCCGAAACCGAACGTGTGCTGCGTGTGCTTGATTACGCGATTCTTGTGGTCTCCGGCACGGATGGCGTGCAAGGCCATACCGAGACACTATGGCGTCTGCTGGCCAGATACGGTGTGCCGACGTTCATCTTCGTCAACAAGTGCGACGCCGCCGGATTCGACCGCGAGGCCATTCTGGCACAGTTGCGCAAACGCCTGAGCGATGCGATATATCCGCTGCCGGCAATGGAGCAGTCCACTGAGGGCAGCGCGGTACCGTTGGACGCGTTCGCCGAAGACATTGCCACCCTGGACGAGGAGGCGATGAACGACTATCTGGAACATGGCGCGCTGTCCGTGGGCAGATTGCGAGCGATGATCGCCGTACGCGAACTGTTCCCCGTATATTTCGGCTCGGCATTGAAACTCGAAGGGGTCGAGGAATTCCTGGACGGGCTGGAGACGTTCACCCGCGAACGTGAATGGCCGGCCGCCTTCGCCGCACGCGTGTTCAAAATCGCCCACGACGGCCAGCACAACCGTATGACGTGGCTGCGCGTCACCGGTGGTGCGCTCAAAGCCAAGGAGATCGTCTCTTCATCCTCGTGCGCTGCGGCGTCATCAGCACCGTCGCCGGTACAGGGGGATGATGGCACGGTATGGTCCGAGAAAGTCGATCAGGTGCGCGTCTACAATGGCGCCAAATTCGAGACGGTCACCGAGGTGCCTGCCGGATCGGTGTGTGCGGTGACCGGACTGACGCGGACCTTCCCCGGCGAAGGGCTGGGAGCGGAACCGGACGCCGAATCACCGTCGCTGCAACCCGTGTTGACCTACACGGTGTTGCCCGCCGGAGCGGAATCCGATACGGCCGGCACCTCGGGAGCGGCCAAACGCGGTGACGCCGGCCATAACAACGTGAATCAGGACGATGCCGAGCATGATGCCGCCAAGTCGGGAACCGGCCGCAATGAGGAGAACGACACCGCCGGCCAGACCGCGGCGGACAATAGCTCGCCGGCCCGTCCCCAGTTCGATGATCTGACCTTGCATAAGGTCATCACCGCATTGCGTGAGCTGGAAGACGAAGACCCGTTGTTGCATGTGGTCTGGGTGGAGCGGTTGGCCGAGATTCATGTGCAATTGATGGGCGCGGTCCAGCTGGAGATCATCCAGCAGACCCTGCACGACCGGTTCGGTCTGGATGTGTCGTTTGGCCCCGGCTCCATCCTGTACCGTGAGACCATCACTGCGCCGATCGAAGGCGCAGGTCATTTCGAGCCGCTCCGTCATTATGCCGAAGCACATATCCTGCTGGAACCAGGGGAGCCGGGCAGCGGAGTCACTGTGGCCTCGGCCCTGTCCGAAAACGATTTGGACCGCAATTGGCAACGGCTGATTCTGACCCATCTGACCGAGCGTGAGCATCTCGGTGTGCTCGTTGGCGCGCCGCTCACCGATATCAAGATGACTTTGGTGGCTGGCCGCGCGCATCTGAAGCATACCGAAGGCGGCGACTTCCGCCAAGCCACCTATCGTGCGATTCGTCAGGGGCTTATGGAAGCCAGAGCTGGAGTCAGTGGCCGGCCCGAGACGCCGGTCGAGAGCCGTCCGGACACCGCAGGGGAGGGCAACTGCCGACTGCTGGAACCGTGGTATCGGTTCCGGCTCGAAGTGCCAGCAGACATGATCGGCCGTGCCATGAGCGACATCCAGCGCATGGCCGGCACCTTCGAATCCCCGGTCACCGATGGCGAATACGCCGTGATCGAAGGCGAGGCGCCGGTGTCCGAGATGCGCGACTATGCGATGGACGTGAACCAGTACACGCACGGCCATGGCCGTTTCTCCGCCACTTTCGGCGGCTACAAGCCATGCCATGACGCCGAACAGATCATCGCAGCCGCCGCTTACGATCCCGAAGCAGATCTGGACAACACCCCCGACTCGGTCTTCTGCGCCCACGGTGCCGGCTACCCCGTCAAATGGTATAAGGTCCCTGAATTCGCCCACGTAGACTACGCCATGTGAGGTGGTGACTACCAAATCTGCGGCCGAATGAATCCGTTGGTCTCCAAGAACCGTTGAATATCGCGCATTTCCGGCATATTAATGGAATGGGCCATGCCCGGATACACTTGTTCGGTCAACGTGCCGTGCTCGTGCCAGAACTCACCCATCGCCGTCACATCGGCTTTCGGGAAGATGTCGTCTGCAGCACCATGCCCGTAGAACACCGGCGGCTTCAACGCAGCCAGCTCGGCGTCTCCAGAGACCGGCCCCGGAGCCAACCAGCCGGAGCAGGAGACCGCTGCCGCATACCGTTGCGGATTGCATCGCAAAAGATGCGCGGCCAAGAGGCCGCCCTGCGAGAATCCCATGGCAACCACCGGCCGAGTGGCGGGAATATGCTCCGCAACCCATGCATCAATGGCTTGGGCGGCTTCAGTCGCCTGCTTGTCTAATGATTCGCCCTCCGGCACACCTTCATGCGCCCACGCACCGAACCATGTATATCCCATGCCATAGGCGATGGGTGCCTGCAAACTGGCATAATCAGCCGAACCGGCACCGCAATAGTTCAGCAGATCGGGCAAATCGTATTCATTGGAACCCCAGCCGTGCAACAGCACGAACACCGGGGTGGTTTCAGGACCGGTCAAACGGGTCAGAGCTTTGGTGATCTTCATAGCCTCAGTGTATCCACCGTTTGGTCGACAATAATGCCCTGATGTTCGCCCATCGAGTAACGTCCCATAAGTAATGCGTATAGCGCAGCGGCCGTGCCACGTGTTCTGATACTCTACGATGACACGGCAGGGGGGACAGGTATGTTCGGCCCCCGAAATCGTACATGGGTGGCTAAGACCGTTTATGCGCAGGAGAAGAAACGAGAAGCAAAGGAAGGAGCGCGTCCAATGACATTCGATTGGTCGTTCGTGCAGCGTTACGCGCCTTTCTTCGTCAACGGCACATTGATGACCTTATTCATATCCGTGTTTGGCATATTGCTTGCCATCGCGGTGGGTCTGGTCTGCGCTGGCGTGGAAATCGCGCGTATCCCGGTCGCCCGGCAAATCGTGAGAATCTACATCGAACTCAGCCGCAATACGCCATTGCTGGTACAGCTGTACTTTCTGTACTTCGGCCTGCCCAAACTCGGCGTAGTATGGTCCGCCGAAACCTGCGCGATAGTCGGCCTTGGATTCTTGGGCGGTTCCTACATGGCCGAGGCAATGCGCGGCGGATTGGAAGCGGTGCCCAACGTGCAGCGCGAAACCGCGTACGTGCTGGGACTGACTTCCACGCAAATCATCACCCGAGTCATTCTGCCGCAAGCAGTGTCCACCGCCATTCCCGGCGTAGTGGCCAATGTGATCTTCCTGTTTAAGGAATCGAGCGTCGTCTCCGCCATTGCGCTCGCCGACGTGATGTACATGGCCAAGGATCTGATCGGCATGTATTACAGCACCTATGAGTCGTTGTTCGTGCTGGTCGTGGCCTATCTGGTGATTCTGCTGCCGATTTCCATCTTCGGCACATGGTTGGAGCGGAGGTTCGATTATGAGCGGCGCTGAAATACTGCTCCAGCCAGGCGTATTCCCACGTCTGTTGCAAGGCCTGTGGGTCACCGTGTGGATAGCCGGCGTATCCGTAGGCGCGTCCATCCCGGTCGGCCTGTTGATGGGCTGGTTGATGACGCTGAAGAATCCCGTGATCCGGGCCGCGATGCGCATCTACCTCGACTTCATCCGCATTATGCCTCAGCTGGCGTTGCTGTTCCTTGCCTACTACGGTTTTGCTCGATGGTTCGATTGGAATCTCGATGCCACCGGTGCCTGCGTGCTGGTGTTCATCCTGTGGGGAGGCGCCGGGCTGGGCGATCTGGTGCGTGGCGCATTGCAGTCGATTCCCAAAGTGCAGTACGAATCGAGCTACGTACTGGGGTTGAGCCCGTGGCAGACCTTCTCCCGGGTGATTCTGCCGCAGGCTGTTCGCCGTATGCTGCCGGCATCCGTAAACTTGGCGACACGTATCGTCAAAACGACATCATTGGCCGTGCTGCTCGGTGTGGTCGAGGTCATCAAGGTCGGCCAGCAGATTATCGACGCGAACCGATTCCAGTTCCCGACCGGAACCTTGTGGATTTATGGCGTGATTTTCTTTATGTACTTCATCGTGTGCTGGCCGCTGTCCATTGTGGCCCGCCGACTGGAAAAGAGGTGGTCGAATGACTGAACCCGAAACGACCTGCAAGGGTTTCGAGGTGAATCATCTGGTCAAACAGTATGCGAATGCCGACAAGCCGGTGCTGGATGACATCTCCTTCAAGGTGGAGCATGGTTCGGTGCTCGTGGTGCTGGGTCCTTCCGGCTCGGGCAAGTCGACGCTGCTGCGCACCATCGCCGGTCTGGAACCGATTCAGGGCGGCACGATTTCCATCAACAATCAGGTGATCGATGCCGGCAAGCCTGGCACGGAACGAGCCGGACGATCCGACCGGTCCAGTGAACTGCGCACGCGTATCGGCATGGTGTTCCAAAGCTACGATTTGTTCCCGAACAAAACGGTGCTCGGCAACATCACCATGGCGCCGGTGCTCGTGCAGAAACGCGATAAGTCCGAGGTGGAGGCTGAAGCGATCCGGTTGCTTGGCCGCGTGGGACTTGCCGATCGCAAGGACTCTTGGCCGCACGAATTGTCCGGCGGTCAGCGCCAGCGTGTGGCCATTTGCCGTGCGCTGATTCTGCACCCGGAAGTACTGCTGCTCGATGAGATTACGGCGGCTCTCGACCCCGAAATGGTGCGTGAAGTGCTCGACGTGGTGCTCGAACTGGCCAAGTCCGGGCAGACGATGCTTATCGTCACCCACGAAATGCAGTTCGCGCGAGCCATCGCCGACCACATCATCTTGCTGGACGGCGGGCACATCGTCGAGGAATCGTATGATGCGCAGGCGTTCTTCGAACACCCGCAAACCGAACGTGCGCAGCAGTTCCTGCACACCTTCGAATTCGAGTGATTCGATTGTGTCATATCGACGTATTTGAGAAGAAATATCAATAACAACAAGAGAAGGAGAACCCAATGAGTATCAAGGTTGGGAAATCATTCAAAGCACTGATTGCCGCAGGCGCGGCATTGGTAATGGCGGCGTCCATGGCCGCATGCGGTCCGTCGGCAGGCACCCCGAGCGAAGCGAAGTCCTCTGACACTGGCACCAGCTCCAGCGCCAATGCCAAGGCCCGCAGCCTCGACGAGATCAAGAAGAGCGGCAAGATCAAGATTGCCGTCTTCTCCGACAAGGCGCCATTCGGCTACGTGGACAAGGACGGCAAGTACCAGGGCTATGACGTCTACTTCGCCGAACAGCTGGCCAAGGATCTGGGTGTGGATCCGGAATACACGTCGGTTGACCCGGCTGCCCGTGTGGACGTGCTCACCTCCAACAAGGTCGATCTGGTGCTCGCCAATTTCACCGTCACCGATGAGCGCAAGGAGAAAGTCGACTTCGCCAAGCCGTACATGAAGGTGGCGCTTGGTGTGGTCTCCCCGGAGAGCGCCCAGATCACCGATGTCAGCCAGCTCGACGGCAAGACCCTGATCATCGCTAAGGGCACCACCGCCGAAACCTGGTTCGAGAAGAACGCGCCGAACGTCAAGCTGCAGAAGTACGACCAGTACGCCGATGCCTACAACGCGCTGCTGGACGGCCGTGGTGACGCCTTCTCCACCGACAACACCGAGGTGCTCGCCTGGGCCAAGTCCAACAAGGGCTTCAAGGTCGGCATCACCCACCTTGGTGACGACGACACCATCGCGCCCGCCGTGCAGAAGGGCAACACCGAACTGCTGAACTTCGTGAACGACGAGATCGTCAAGCTCGGCAAAGACAACTTCTTCCACAAGGATTACCAGGAGACTCTGGAGCCGGTCTACGGCAACGAAGTCAACCCCGATGACATCGTGGTAGAAGGCGGAGCCGTCTGACGGACAGTCCGGTGGACTGTCCGTAGGCGACGCCGAGCCGCGGCAGCGGCGAGGTGTGTTGGGCCGGTCGTCAGGCCGTCCATTCTTGCAGGACGGAGAGGTCTGATTATACCCGTCCATAACCAACACATATAGCAACGCCGGCCTTCGGGCCGGCGTTTTGCGTTAAGGTCGTAATCGTGCCGCGCGGGGAACGGCTTCGCGCAGATGACGCAACACTTTAAGGGGGTGCGCAATGACCAGGTTCAATACTCAGCTCGTCCACGGACTGCCGGTTGGAGACAACAACACCGGAGCCGTGAACCCGCCGATCTACAATTCAACGACATATGCCTTCGAGAGGGTCGACGCGATGCCCCGTTACGACTATGCGCGCAGCGGCAATCCCACACGTGACTTCCTGGAACAGCAGATCGCCCAGCTCGAGCAGGGAACGCGTGGTTTTGCGTTCGCCTCCGGTCTCGCGGCGATCCACGCGGTGCTGAGCATTTTCAAGCCCGGCGACCGCATCGTGGTCGGTGACAATATTTATGGCGGATCGTATTCCCAGCTCAATGAGTTCTTCACTCGCTGGGGAATCATCGTTGAGGCCGTCGACACTCAGGACATCGCAGCATTGGAGGCCGCCGTCAAGGGCGACCGCGCGAACGGCATCGTGCCTGCCCAAGCCGTCTACTTTGAAACCCTGACCAATCCTCTACTCAAGGTGAACGACGTGCGCGCCATCTCCACGGTGGCCCACCGTTTCGGGGCGCTTTCGATTGTGAATAACACGTTCGTGACCCCGTATCTGCAGAAGCCGCTTGCTTTGGGTGCCGATGTGGTGATTCACTCCGCAACCAAGTATCTGGCCGGTCATTCTGATGTGAACGCCGGTCTGGTGGTCGTTTCCGGTGAGGATCTGGCGAGCCGCGTGTACTTCGCGCAGAACCGTTTGGGTGGTGTGTTGGCTCCTGCTGAGTGCGACGCGGTGCGCCGCGGCATTCAGACGCTGGCCCTTCGCATGGATCGTCAGCAGGAGAACGCCAATGCCATCGCCCGCTACCTGCTGGTGCATCCGCTGGTTAAGGCGGTGCATTACCCGGGTCTGCCCGGCGCAGGCGACCAGCATCTGGCTGCCAAAGGTCTCAAGGGGGCCGGTGGCGTGTTGAGCTTCGAGGTCGTGCCCGGTGTGGATCCGGCCGATGTGCTCAACAACCTTCACGTGTTCCGTCTGGCCGTATCGCTCGGCGCGGTCGAATCGCTCGCCGAACTGCCGTGTCGCATGACCCACTTCGAACTGCCGCGCGAGGAGCGTCTGAAGATCGGCATCACCGACGAATTGGTGCGTCTCGCCGTTGGCATCGAGGACGCCAACGATCTGATCGAAGATCTCGGCCAGGCGTTCGATATCGCTTACGCCCGTTACATCAATCGGCATGCCGACTCCGACGTGTTCCAACAGCTGACTTCGGGGGTGTTTGCCTGATCTAATACTTTTCTGCCTATTTTTCTACTCCTGGGGAGCGGCGTCGGTTGTGCCACACCGGCGCCGCTTTTTTATGCTCTGGTTCCGCCCCGCTGGCAGAGGGCTGTCGGCGTAGCCGACTGGGGGTGGTTAAGCGGACCGCCCGCATTATGCCAACCGCGATATCACAGCATCCCCGTTACGATGAATACGGTTTGATAGTGCACCGCGTAAAAGTCAAGCGCGGCGGAACAAAGAAAGGACCCGATATGACCATCGACGTCTACGGTGCCACATGGTGCGGCGACTGCCGCCAGGCAAAGAACACTCTCGACAAACTGGGCGCGGCATACACTTGGCACAACATCGAGGAAGAGGAAGGTGCCGCCGACCGTGCCGTGGCGATCAGCGGCCAGATGCACATTCCGGTGGTGCGGTACGATGACGGCTCGTTCCAAGTGGAACCCTCTGCAGTGGATATCAGGAACAAGCTGCAGGAGCTGGGGCTGCTGGCTGACTAGGAATCCGTGGTCTGAGCTGCATAAGGCGTGCGTCATCGATCGGTCTTGATGGCGCACGTCTTATCTGTTTATGCGGATCAGAGAGTAGGGGGCTTACGCTTCGGTGCCCACTACTGTTCCAGTTGCCGGGCTTTGACCCCAATGCGATTTCGGTAGTCGGCAAGCATATTGGCAAGCGTAACTTCCCTCATGGAATCCGACATGGCTTTGGCCACTGGAGCATACGCATCTTTGAGAACGTCGTGGATATTCCGAGCCACGGGGCATGTGTGATTTCCTCTCTCGTGGATGCCGATCACATCATCGAGGTTCGTGGATTCCACTGCCTGATAGATATCGAGCAGAGTGATTTCCTTGGGGGGGGTGCGGGCAAGTTCGGCACCGCCGGTTCCGCGTGCCACTGTGATGAGCCCCGCGCGTTTGAGCGCTCCCAAGGCGTTACGAATGCTGACGGCGTTCGTCCCGGTGCTTTCGGAGAGCAGCGCGCTGGGCGCCGATCGTTATTTCGACTATCGCATCGAGAACTATGCTGAAGCTCTTTCTGACGCACCGGTTGACCATGTCATCGACACCTTAGGCGAAACGGCAAAGTTGTTATCCGGATGGAGTGACCGAGCGTCTTTGCGCTGATTGCTGATTTGATATGCGTTATCGCCAGATATGAAAAGAGAACCATGACTCCCTTTTGATGAGATTGTCTGAAGGTCAACGATTGGTCCGGATGCAATATGTGTCCAAGGAAGTTTCTGAAGCGTTGGTGTCGCAAATTACTAAAGGGTTCGGCATCGATGTCAACATAATCTTTGGAGATATCGACATCGTCGCGGATACCCCGATAGGGGGCATCGTGGCCATTTTCGATGGTGAACCGGTACGGATTGACGCGGCTTTGAATTATTTGAGGCAGCGTAATATTGCGGCCGAGGTGCTGAAAGAGGGCTGGGCAGCTTGGTGTGTTCCGGCATTCGGCGGATATTCTATAGCCATTGCTTATAAGCGCGCATTGACAATTGCGATACCGATGTGCCGGTGTCGCGTACCATGACTTGCTAAGTTCGGGAATAGAG
>ERZ791895.867-NODE-867-length-15510-cov-7.655516_pt1 | contig 15510 bp, 9 predicted proteins | sample MGYA00510153_ERZ791895 | MGnify/ENA primary metagenome ERZ791895 (study PRJEB30046, sample SAMN00792064) | human gut metagenome | study: EMG produced TPA metagenomics assembly of the A metagenome-wide association study of gut microbiota in type 2... | reverse complement strand
TAGATACACTCATCAGCAACAATGCACTATGGTCAAAAATGCTGGTGGAAGAGGACCCCGGCTTTTTTGAGAAACTGTCGCAGACGCAGAAACCGCGCTTCCTGTGGATAGGCTGTTCGGACAGCCGCGTTCCCGCTGAGCGACTCACCGGCCTGGAGCCTGGCGAACTGTTCGTGCATCGTAACGTAGCGAACCTGGTGATCCACACCGATCTCAATTGTCTGTCGGTGGTGCAGTATGCCGTCGATGTCCTGGAAGTCGAGCACATTATTATCTGCGGCCACTACGGCTGCGGCGGCGTGCAGGCGGCGGTGGAGAACCCGGAGCTGGGGCTTATCGACAACTGGCTGCTGCATATCCGCGATATCTGGTTTAAGCACAGCTCGCTGCTCGGTGAAATGCCAGAGGAGCGCCGTCTGGATACCCTTTGTGAACTGAACGTGATGGAACAGGTGTACAATCTGGGACATTCGACGATTATGCAATCCGCGTGGAAGCGCGGACAGAAGGTGACCATCCACGGCTGGGCTTACGGGATTCACGACGGACTGCTGCGCGATCTGGATGTCACCGCTGTGAGCAGGGAAACCCTCGAACAGCGCTATCGCCACGGGATCTCCAACCTCAAGATCAAGCACATCAACCACAGATAGCCTTCAGACTTCGCCACCCTGGAGAGCGCGGCGCGCGCTGTCCAGAGTGGGATATCCCCTTACTCGTCCAGCAGGGTGACTTTGCCGATATACGGCAGATGGCGGTAGCGCTGAGCATAGTCGATACCGTAGCCCACCACGAACTCATCCGGAATCGCGAAACCGACGTATTCAACCGGGACGTTCACTTCGCGGCGGCTGGGTTTATCAAGTAGCGTACAAATGGCCAGCGATTTCGGCTCGCGCAGGCTGAGGATTTCGCGAACTTTAGACAGGGTATTGCCGGAGTCGATGATGTCTTCCACGATCAGAACGTCTTTACCACGGATGTCTTCATCCAGATCTTTAAGGATTTTCACATCACGAGTGGTGGACATGCCGCTGCCGTAGCTGGAGGCGGTCATAAAATCGACTTCATGCGGCACCTGCACTTCACGGCACAGGTCGGCCATGAACATAAACGAGCCGCGCAGCAGCCCCACCAGCACCATTTCGCTGCCGCTGTTCTGATAATGTTCGTTGATTTGACGACCCAGTTCCGCGATACGCGCTTTGATCTCGGATTCCGGGATCATCACTTCTACAGTATGTTTCATAATACTAACCATTTGATTCTAAATATAAATCATCAAAGCCGCTGCTTTCGCCCCGACGATGACCGGCAAGCCATCCAGTATACCAGCAAAAAGAAATCTTCGGTGCAGGGATTAATAAAGCCATATTTGTGATTCCGATCACACTTGTTAAATCCTATAATTAATTGCAGTTAAAAAATTTAACAAACACATGAGTAACTTTTTATGGCTGAAACAAAGTCTCAACAATCAAGGCTCCTGGTGACGCTGACTGCGCTATTTGCAGCGTTCTGCGGCCTCTATCTATTAATCGGCGGGGCATGGCTGGTCGTGCTTGGCGGCTCTTGGTACTACCCTATCGCCGGGCTGGTGATGCTGGGCGTGACCGTAATGCTGTTCCGCGGCAAGCGCGCTGCGCTGTGGCTGTACGCCGCGCTGCTGCTGGCGACCATGATCTGGGGCGTCTGGGAAGTTGGTTTCGACTTCTGGGCGTTGACGCCGCGTAGCGATATCCTCGTCTTCTTTGGCATCTGGCTGATCCTGCCCTTTGTCTGGCGTCGTCTGCCGGTGCCTTCCGCTGGCGCCGTTGGCGCGCTGGTCGTCGCCCTGCTGATCAGCGGCGGCATGCTGACCTGGGCTGGTTTTAACGACCCGCAGGAAGTCAACGGCACCCTGAGCGCCGACGCTACGCCGGCCGCACCGATTTCCACCGTCGCCGACGGCGACTGGCCGGCCTATGGCCGTAACCAGGAAGGCCAGCGCTTCTCCCCGCTGAAGCAGATTAACGCCGATAATGTGAAGAACCTGAAGGAAGCCTGGGTGTTCCGCACCGGCGACCTGAAACAGCCGAACGATCCGGGTGAAATCACTAACGAAGTGACGCCGATTAAAGTCGGCGATACGCTCTTCCTGTGTACCGCTCACCAGCGCCTGTTTGCGCTGGACGCCGCCACCGGTAAAGAGAAGTGGCATTTTGACCCGCAGCTGAACGCCGATCCGTCGTTCCAGCACGTCACCTGCCGCGGTGTTTCTTATCACGAAGCGAAAGCGGATAACGCCCCTGCCGACGTCGTCGCCGACTGTCCGCGCCGCATTATCCTGCCGGTGAACGATGGTCGCCTGTTCGCGGTAAACGCCGACAACGGTAAGCTGTGCGAAACCTTTGCTAATAAAGGTATTCTCAATCTGCAGACCAACATGCCGGTCACCACGCCGGGCATGTATGAACCCACTTCACCGCCGATCATCACCGATAAAACCATCGTGATTGCCGGCGCGGTCACCGATAACTTCTCTACCCGCGAGCCGTCAGGCGTGATCCGCGGCTTTGATGTGAATACCGGTAAACTGCTGTGGGCCTTCGATCCGGGTGCGAAAGATCCGAACGCCATCCCGAGCGATGAACATCACTTCACGCTCAACTCGCCGAACTCATGGGCGCCTGCCGCCTACGACGCTAAGCTGGATCTGGTCTATCTGCCGATGGGCGTGACCACTCCGGACATCTGGGGCGGCAACCGTACGCCGGAGCAAGAGCGTTATGCCAGCTCGATTGTGGCACTGAACGCCACCACCGGTAAGCTGGCCTGGAGCTATCAGACCGTCCATCACGATCTGTGGGATATGGACATGCCTTCCCAGCCGACGCTGGCTGATATTGAGGTCAACGGCAAAACCGTACCGGTCATCTATGCCCCAGCGAAAACCGGCAACATCTTCGTGCTGGATCGTCGTAACGGCGAGCTGGTGGTCCCGGCGCCGGAAAAACCAGTACCGCAGGGCGCTGCCAAAGGTGATTACGTTACCAAAACCCAGCCCTTCTCCGATCTGAGCTTCCGTCCGAAGAAAGATCTGACCGGCGCGGACATGTGGGGCGCCACTATGTTCGACCAGCTGGTGTGCCGCGTGATCTTCCACCAGCTGCGCTATGAAGGTATCTTCACCCCGCCGTCTGAGCAGGGCACGCTGGTGTTCCCGGGTAACCTGGGGATGTTTGAATGGGGCGGTATCTCCGTCGATCCGAACCGTCAGGTGGCTATCGCCAACCCGATGGCGCTGCCTTTCGTCTCAAAACTGATCCCGCGCGGGCCAGGCAATCCGATGGAGCCGCCGAAAGATGCGAAAGGCTCTGGTACCGAGTCCGGCGTGCAGCCGCAGTACGGCGTCCCGTACGGCGTAACGCTGAACCCGTTCCTGTCGCCGTTCGGCCTGCCGTGCAAACAGCCGGCCTGGGGGTATATCTCCGCCCTGGATCTGAAAACCAACGAAGTGGTATGGAAAAAACGTATCGGTACTCCGCAGGACAGCCTGCCGTTCCCGATGCCGGTTAAACTGCCGTTTACCATGGGGATGCCGATGCTGGGCGGTCCGATCTCCACGGCCGGTAACGTCCTGTTCATCGGCGCGACTGCAGATAACTACCTGCGCGCGTACAATATGAGCAACGGCGAGAAGCTGTGGGAAGCCCGTCTGCCAGCCGGCGGTCAGGCGACTCCGATGACCTACGAAGTGAATGGCAAACAGTATGTTGTCATCTCTGCCGGCGGTCACGGCTCGTTCGGTACCAAAATGGGCGATTATATTGTCGCCTATGCGCTCCCGGATGACGCCAAATAAAACGCAAAACGGCAACGAAAGTTGCCGTTTTTTTTGGTGTTCCGTCCTTCTTCCCGTAGGGGATGGCAGCAGGTCGCAGAGACTTAAACCGTGAACCCCAACATCATCCCGGTGTCTTCATGTTCCAGCAGGTGGCAGTGTGCCATATAGGCAAACTCCTTCGGCGCCGGATGATCAAACTTCACTAATACTTCACTCACGTCCCCTTCCACACGAACGGTGTCTTTCCAGCCGCGACGATGCGCCGCTGGCGGCTTGCCGTTTTCGCTGAGGATACGGAACTGGGTGCCGTGGATATGGAACGGATGCAACATCATGTCGCCCTTACCAGAAATCACCCAGCGCTCATACTGGCCTCTGGCGGCGGCAAACATCGGCTCATTCATGTCGAAGGCTTTGCCGTTGATGCGGTTGGCGTTATGGAAATCAAAGCCCTTGCCTGACGACATGCCATGCTCCATGCCGGTTCCGTGGTTCATGCTCATGTCGCCGTGATGCATATTCCCCATGTCGCTCATGTCGCCATGCCCCATCATGCCGTGATCCATTCCGGCCATCGCCTGGTCGCCATACTTCTCCATCAGCGCCTGCATGCCCATCCGGTCGAGCATCGGATCCATCGACAGCTGGAGCTGACGCTGCGTCAGCCCCGTCAGGGACGGTAACGCCGGGAGAGCGGCCAGAGTATCCAGCAGCTTGCCGGAGGCGGGAATGACCAGCGGCTGGACGCGCAGTACCGGCTGTGGTTTATCAAAAGGCGCAATCGCCATGCCCATCTGGCTCACCGGCAGGGTCACCAGATCGAAAGGTTTACCGTCGCTGGTGTCCACCAGCACCTCAAAGCGTTCCCCCATCAAGACCGGCAATTCATCGACCTTGACCGGCTCGGCCAACAGACCGCCATCGCTGGCCACTACGTACAGCGGGCGCTTATCGCTGGTGGCAAAATTGAGGGAACGGGCATTACAGCCGTTCAGCAAGCGCAGGCGCAGCCAGCCGCGCGGCGCGGCATGTTCGGGATAGAGGGCCCCATTGGTCAGTAGCGTATCGCCAAACCAGCCGACGGCGGCGCTCATCACATCCAGCTGATAGTCGATCTCGCCGGCGGCGGTGAACTTCTTATCCTGGACGATCACCGGCACATCATCGATTCCCCACTGCTTAGGCAGCAGCAGGCGCCCGCTCTCTTCATCCTCGATCAGCACCAGGCCGGCCAGGCCCATCGCCACCTGCCGGCCGGTGCTTCCATGCTGATGCGGATGAAACCAGCAGGTCGCCGCCCGCTGCGTTGGCGTGAAGCTTACCGTGCGGGTGGCACCCGGCGCGATAACCCCCTGTGGCCCCCCGTCGACCTCGCCCGGTACCTCCAGACCATGCCAGTGCAGCGTGGTCTCTTCCGCCAGCTGGTTAGTAATATCCACCGTGACGGTCTTCCCCTGCGTCAACTGCAGCGCAGGGCCCAGCAGCGACCCGTTGTAGCCCCAGGTAGTGGCATTCAGGGCGCCAAACCGCGTTTTGCCCGCCTGGATCCTGAGCGCGATGCGGTTGCGCGCATCGGCGGCTAACAGCGACGGTATCGGCAGAGCCGGGCGACTGGCGGCAAAGACCGCCCGGCTCCATAACGGCAATGCGCTGGCCATGCCGACCGCGGCGGTCAGTTTGAGGAAGTCTCGACGTTGCATATTCACATCCTTTTATTCTGCGGGCGAATATTTGAGCTTAAACCCTACCGTAACGGGAAGGTCAAGCAGAAGAGTAAGAATAAAGATCGGCGCTGTGTAAAGAAGTATGCTAATTTGAAGCGTCGGTGATCTAATGGTAGAAAAAATGAAGACGCTTTTCAGAACAATGGTACTCGGCAGCCTGCTTGCTCTCTCCGCCAACAGCTACGCGCTCAGCGAATCCGAAGCGGAAGATATGGCTGATTTAACCGCGGTTTTTGTGTTTCTGAAAAACGACTGTGGCTACCAGAACCTGCCCAACACGCAGATCCGTCGCGCGCTGGTGTTCTTTGCCCAACAGAACCAGTGGGACCTGAGCAACTATGACAGCTACAACATGAAAGCGCTTGGCGAAGACAGCTATCGCGATCTTAGCGGCATTAACATTCCGACGGCGAAAAAATGTAAAGCGCTGGCCCGCGATTCGCTCAGCCTGCTGGCTTACGTTAAATAATTCCCTGCGCGGGCGGCAACGCTCCGCGCCTTTAGCATTTCAATTTCCCCCTTTAAATATTTATATTTATTATTGTATATAAACAAACCTTATTTAATTGCGAACCTATCAATTTGCCAAATAAAGTAAACTCATAATAATGAAGAATGACTAAAAACTAATAAAATATCATTATTCATATATTGCAAAATAAAAAGCACCCTTCTAGAATCCGGTAAAAATATACCTACTTCATGGACTGAAATTGTGAATATCTCGCTGACTCTTCGTGTTATCCCACTCGCCGCGCTGTTAGTAGCCGGCTGTAGCAATACCTCTTCCCGCCAGCCGGTTAAACCGATCGCCACGCCGCTGACGTCACAGCAGCAGGCAGAGCAGGAGCGGGCGGCCAGCGAACAAGCGCGCATTGAATCCTGTCGCCAGGCGCTGGATTCGCTAAAAGAGGTTAACCCACAGCAAGCCACTAAACTCAGCAATGACTTTAACGCTTTAGTGCGCGCGGCGTCACAATACAATAGCGTGCGCGAGAAAGTGGCGGATCCTACCCGGCTTGGCATTGACTCCATGTATCAGTTTAAATCCATCAAACTGTGCGCCGATATCCAGAAAACGCTGATCGATAGCCTGGTACAGCGTGGTGAAAGCAAACAGCCATGAACAGAGCCGCCACGCTGACCCTCAACGCGCCCCTGCTGATGCTCGTCGCTGCGCTGGCGCTTTCAACCCCCTTCACCGCCGGCGCCGCGCCGGCCTTTCTTGATTACGCCCAACAGCAAACCCAGCAATCTCAGGCGCAAGAAAAAAACGACGCCGCAAGCGCAAAACAAACACAAGAAAGCCGCCAGAGCGCAGATAATAAAAAAACCGGTACCAACACCTCACAATTACAAAAAAGAATCGCCAGCCAGCAGGCGGCGATTGCACAAAAAGATAAGCTTATACAGCAATTAAAAAAACAGCTTGCCGCTACGCCGCAAACGGATACTGCCGGAGCGAATGAGCAAGCGGCGTTGAATAAGAGAATTAATGAATTACAGGTCGCCTTAAGCGCCGCTACTGCAGAAAAAGAGGCATTAATAAAAAAAGCAGGCGTTGTGCAGAATAATAATCTACAGCAAAGCCAGGCCGCGGCGCGTCAGCAGATCCAGCAATTAACGACGCAGATTCAGCAAGCCGAAGCTGAAAATAAACGCCTCAGCGCCAGCTTTACCACGCTTAATAAAGATAAACACGCGCTAATGACCCAACTGGCCGCAACGGAAAAAGAGAAACAGGCCGCTCTTGAGCAGGTCAAAGCGCTTAACGCTGACAAACAGCCGCTGACGACCCGGCTGGCCGCCGCGGAAAAAGAGAAACAGGCCGTCCTCGAGCAGGTTAAAGCCCTTAACGCCGATAAGCAGTCGCTGACTATTCGTCTCGCCGCTGCGGAGAAGGCGCAGCAGGCCGCTCTTGACCAGGCTAAAGCGCTTAACGCTGACAAACAGCCGCTGGCGACCCGGCTGGCCGCCGCGGAAAAAGAGAAACAGGCCGTCCTCGAGCAGGTTAAAGCCCTTAACGCCGATAAGCAGTCGCTGACTATTCGTCTCGCCGCTGCGGAGAAGGCGCAGCAGGCCGCTCTTGACCAGGCTAAAGCGCTTAACGCTGACAAACAGCCGCTGGCGACCCGGCTGGCCGCCGCGGAAAAAGAGAAACAGGCCGTCCTCGAGCAGGTTAAAGCCCTTAACGCCGATAAGCAGTCGCTGACTATTCGCCTCGCCGCTGCGGAAAAGACGCAGCAGGCTGCCCTCGATCAGGTCAAAGCCCTTAACGCCGATAAACAATCGCTGTCCACCCGGCTGGCCGCCGCGGATAAAGCGCCGCATAGCCCCGCTAACGACGCCGCTGCGCCAAAAAATGAGCCACCAGAGATGGCGGCCATAGTGGCAGCCTATCGCCTGCAGGCGGATAAAGACAACGCCCAGCTACGGATGAAAGAAGATGAAATCGAACTGCTGAGAACGCAGCTTTCTGTACAGTCCAAAACGCGCAGCGGCGAGAGCGCCGCCGCCAAACTCAGCGCATCGGGAGAACAGCAGGCTTATGCGATCGGCGCCTCGATGGGAAGCGAGGCGCTCAACGTCCTTACCACCCGTCGCACTCAGGGAGTTACCGTCGACGCAGGCCTGGTGCTGCAGGGCATCGAAGATGCCTTTCGCGGCCAGCTTCGTCTCGGAGAGCAGGAACGTAACAAAGCGCTGTTTGATGTGTCGCAGCAGGTTTATCAGAACCTGAATAAAATAGAGCAGAAAAACATCAGTGCCGGCAAGAAATATCAGCAGGCGTTTGCGCGCAAAAAAGATGTGGTCTTTAAAGAGGGCGTCTACAGCCGCGTCGATTACCCGGGTAAAGGAAAAATAAGCGGTAACGACCTGGTTACCGTGGTGATCAAAGAGATGCTGACGGACGGGACGGTGATCAACGATATGGAAGCGAAAGATCAGGCGCTTACGCAAAAGCTGGATGCCTATCCCCCGGTGTTTCGCGAACCGCTGAAGCGTCTACAGAACCACGGCTCTGTGACGCTCGTCGTCCCGCCTGAAAAGGCCTATGGCAGTAAAGGATTACCGCCAAAAATCCCGCCAGGCGCCACCATGGTTTATTCCGTGCGGATAGTAGATAGCCAACCCGAGCCGGCAAAATAGCCTCATCCTCTCCACCGCCCTTCCGGGGCGGTGGCTGTTATTCCTGCCTCATTGCTGCAATAACCGCCGTGCATCCTCATCTATAGTTGTCTATGATGTTGCACTCGTTTTACGGGTGTAACAGATGTTAACGAAGGAGGAGCCTTATCGTGGCCGATAATCCACTGTGGCATGAAACGCTGCATGACCATTTTGGTCAGTATTTTAGCGTTGATAACGTGCTGTACCACGAAAAAACCGATCATCAGGATCTGATCATCTTTGATAACCGCGCCTTTGGCCGGGTGATGGCGCTGGATGGCGTCGTACAAACCACCGAACGCGACGAGTTCATCTATCACGAAATGATGACCCATGTGCCGCTGCTGGCTCACGGCAACGCGAAGCATGTGTTAATCATTGGCGGCGGCGATGGCGCGATGCTGCGCGAAGTCTCTCGTCACCGTAGCATCGAAACCATCACCATGGTGGAAATCGACGCCGGGGTAGTTTCATTCTGCCGCCAGTACCTGCCGAACCATAACGCCGGCGCCTATGACGATCCGCGCTTTACGCTGGTGATTGATGATGGCGTCAATTTTGTTAATCAGACGACGCAAACGTTTGACGTGATCATTTCGGACTGTACCGACCCTATCGGCCCGGGAGAAAGCCTGTTCACCTCGGCTTTTTATGAAGGCTGCAAACGCTGCCTGAACCCGGGTGGGATCTTTGTTGCCCAGAATGGCGTCTGCTTCCTGCAACAGGATGAAGCGGTAGGCAGCCATCGCAAGCTAAGCCACTATTTTCGCGACGTCAGCTTCTACCAGGCGACAATTCCAACCTATTACGGCGGGATCATGACCTTTGCCTGGGCGAGCGACAATGAGGCGCTGCGCCATCTCTCCAGCGAAATCATTCAGGCGCGCTTTCACAAAGCCAACCTGACCTGCCGTTACTACAATCCGGCAATCCATACGGCGGCCTTCGCCTTACCACAATATCTGCATGATGCTCTGTCCGCACCGTGACGCGAAATAAGGGGGTGAACTAAATTGAAAAAATTGAAGCTGCACGGCTTTAACAACCTGACCAAAAGCCTGAGTTTTTGTATCTACGATATCTGTTACGCCAAAACGGCAGAAGAGCGCGACGGCTACATCGCCTATATCGACGAACTCTATAATGCCAATCGCCTGACGGAGATCCTGACAGAAACCTGTTCTATTATTGGCGCCAATATCCTGAATATCGCCCGTCAGGATTATGAACCCCAGGGCGCCAGCGTGACCATTCTGGTCAGCGAAGAGCCTGTCGATCCCAAGCTGATTGACCAGACCGAACATCCTGGCCCGCTACCGGAAACCGTGGTCGCCCATCTCGATAAGAGCCATATCTGCGTGCATACCTACCCGGAGAGCCATCCGGAGGGCGGCCTGTGCACCTTCCGCGCCGATATCGAAGTTTCAACGTGCGGCGTCATTTCCCCGCTTAAAGCGCTGAACTATCTGATTCACCAGCTGGAATCGGACATTGTGACCATTGACTACCGCGTGCGCGGCTTTACCCGCGATATCAATGGGATGAAGCATTTTATCGATCATGAAATCAATTCGATTCAGAACTTTATGTCCGACGATATGAAGTCGTTGTATGACATGGTCGACGTCAACGTTTATCAGGAAAATATCTTCCATACCAAAATGTTGCTCAAGGAGTTCGACCTTAAGCACTATATGTTCCATACCCGACCGGAAGAGTTGACTGCCGAAGAGCGCAAGGTCATTACCGACCTGCTATGGAAAGAGATGCGCGAGATTTACTACGGCCGCAATATTCCTGCCGTGTAATCTATGAAATGCCCGGCGGCGCTTTTGCTTGCCGGGCCTGTAGTTCTGCGCCGCCTGGTAGACCGGGTCAGGCGCTAGCCGCTCCCGGGATTTCCCCTGCTCACGCTACACTTTGCAGGGCTACGGTTCTGCGCCACCCGACATAAAAGGCGTCATTAACGCTGCTGCATAAACTCACGATAGGCGGCGACCACCTGCAGGAAATCCTCAACACCGCACAGAGAGAGACTTTCTTCGTCGTAGTAGCTCATCCCCTCCTCGATTTCGTCGCCGGAAAACTCCAGCTGATTGGCGCGGATCATCACCTCTTCGCCATCCAGCCACAGCGTATATTCATGCCCGGCACGCTGCCAGGAACGCTCGCTGCCCTTCACGGTGCGCGCAGCCTGCTCCACTTCGTCCAGCAGAGCAAGATTGCCTTTCACCTCCTCGTTGAACCAGTGGCCGATCGCCTCGTGATCCATCGACATTCGCACCTTTACCACTCCGGTAATATCGCGCAGAAATTCGTAATCCATAGTCTTTTCCTCTGCAAGGGCAATGCGTCACCGCTGCACTGTACCCATGCAGTAATTATCGCAGCAGACAGAAAGAAAAAAAGCGTAGCGGGCGGGAGGTTTGGAAATAAAAATGCCCGGTGATGCAATGTTCACCGGGCATTGGAGAGTTTATCGCCAAACGGTCAGCCGGGCTGACCGAATGGTTTACACCGCGGTCTGGAAGATCACGCCGTCAGCTTTTTCAGTGTACTGATCCAGCTGGTTGAAGTTCAGATAACGGTAGGTATCTTCCGCCGTCTTATCCACCTGCGCCACGAAGGTCTGGTACTCTTCCGGCGTCGGCAGTTTGCCGAGCAGCGAAGCCACCGCTGCCAGTTCGGCAGAGGCCAGATAGACGTTAGCGCCGGTACCTAAACGGTTCGGGAAGTTACGGGTAGAGGTGGAAACCACCGTCGCGCCGTCGGCCACGCGCGCCTGGTTACCCATACACAGGGAACAGCCAGGGATTTCGATACGCGCCCCGCTCTTACCAAACACGCTATAGTAGCCTTCTTCGGTCAGCTGCGCGGCATCCATACGGGTTGGCGGCGCCACCCACAGGCGAGTCGGCAGTTGGCCTTTGTGGCTGTCCAGCAGCTTACCGGCGGCACGGAAGTGGCCGATGTTGGTCATGCAGGAGCCGATGAACACTTCGTCGATCTTCTCGCCCTGCACATCAGACAGCAGGCGGGCATCGTCCGGATCGTTCGGCGCGCACAGAATCGGCTCTTTAATATCCGCCAGATCGATGTCGATCACTGCCGCGTATTCCGCGTCAGCATCGGCTTCCAGCAGCTGCGGATCCGCCAGCCATTTTTCCATGCCCTGGATACGACGCTCCAGGGTACGGCGGTCGCCGTAGCCTTCGGCGATCATCCACTTCAGCAGAACGATGTTGGAGTTCAGATACTCAACGATCGGCTCTTTATTCAGCTTGATGGTGCAGCCGGCGGCAGAACGCTCCGCCGAGGCATCGGTCAACTCGAACGCCTGCTCGACTTTCAGATCCGGCAGACCTTCGATCTCGAGGATGCGACCAGAGAAGATGTTTTTCTTACCTTTCTTCTCCACGGTCAGCAGGCCCTGCTTGATGGCGTACAGCGGGATGGCGTGGACCAGGTCACGCAGGGTGATCCCCGGCTGCATTTTACCTTTGAAACGCACCAGCACCGATTCCGGCATATCCAGCGGCATCACGCCGGTCGCGGCGGCGAAGGCCACCAGACCAGAGCCTGCCGGGAAGGAGATGCCGATTGGGAAACGGGTGTGGGAGTCACCGCCGGTACCCACGGTATCCGGCAGCAGCATGCGGTTCAGCCAGGAGTGAATCACGCCATCGCCCGGACGCAGAGAAACACCGCCGCGGTTCATGATGAAGTCCGGCAGAGTGTGGTGCGTGGTAACGTCAACCGGCTTCGGGTAGGCCGCGGTGTGGCAGAAGGACTGCATCACCAGGTCTGCAGAGAAGCCCAGGCACGCCAGGTCTTTCAGCTCATCACGGGTCATTGGACCGGTGGTGTCCTGAGAACCGACGGAGGTCATTTTCGGTTCGCAATAAGCGCCCGGACGGATACCGGCAACGCCGCAGGCGCGGCCAACCATTTTCTGCGCCAGCGAGAAGCCGCGGGTGCTTTCCGCCACGTCTTTCGCCTGACGGAAGACATCGCTGTGCGGCAGGCCCAGCGCTTCACGCGCTTTGGTGGTCAGACCGCGACCGATGATCAGCGGAATACGGCCGCCGGCCCGCACTTCGTCGATCAGCACATCGGTTTTCAGCTCGAAGCTGGCCAGCAGTTCGTTGGTCTCGTGGTTACGCACTTCGCCTTTGAACGGGTAAACGTCGATTACGTCGCCCATGTTCAGGTTAGACACATCAACTTCGATAGGCAGCGCGCCCGCATCTTCCATGGTGTTGAAGAAAATTGGCGCGATTTTACCGCCCAGACACAGGCCGCCGCCGCGCTTGTTCGGCACGTTCGGGATATCGTCGCCCATAAACCACAGCACCGAGTTGGTGGCGGATTTACGTGAAGAACCGGTCCCGACCACGTCGCCGACGTAGGCCAGCGGGTAGCCTTTCTGCTGCAGGGCTTCGATCTGTTTGATTGGGCCAACCACGCCCGGCTGATCCGGCTCAATGCCTTCGCGGGGGTTTTTGAGCATTGCCAGCGCATGCAGCGGGATATCCGGGCGCGACCACGCATCCGGCGCCGGAGAGAGATCATCGGTGTTCGTTTCGCCGGTGACCTTGAAGACGGTAACAGTGATTTTCTCTGCCAGCTGCGGACGGTTCAGGAACCACTCGGCGTCAGCCCAGGATTGCATAACCTGTTTAGCATGCTCGTTACCCGCTTTGGCTTTCTCTTCCACGTCGTAGAAGTTATCGAACATCAGCAGGGTATGGGAGAGCGCTTTCGCGGCAATCGGCGCCAGTTTCGCGTCGTCCAGCGCATCGATCAGCGGATGGATATTGTAACCGCCCTGCATGGTGCCCAGCAGTTCAACGGCTTTTTCAGGGGTAACCAGGGGGGAGGTCGCTTCGCCTTTGGCGATCGCGGCAAGGAATCCAGCTTTAACATAGGCGGCTTCGTCGACGCCCGGCGGTACACGGTTAATCAGCAGGTCTAACAGGAATTCTTCTTCGCCCGCAGGCGGGTTTTTCAGCAGTTCTACCAGCGCGGCCATTTGGGTTGCATCTAAGGGTTTGGCAACAATCCCCATGGCGGCACGCTCAGCTACGTGCTTACGGTATTCTTCTAGCACGACGGTTCTCCTCGCTCTCATTGTCATAATGCGGCCTACACGTCTTCAATCAATCTGCCTCTGTCCTGGCTTAGCTTGCCGCGTGACGCATCTTGAAGGATTTAGTGGCTGGGCGATTTTCTTCACGCTCCTGTGAGACAGCAGTTTGTAGGGTAAATGCCCGATACCGCGTCGGCAGCATAGCAGGATTTTTGAAAGGTGTTAATCTGTTTACAAAAAAGCAACATTAAAATTTAGCTGAATCGTTAAGGGCAGGATATTGCAGGCTTTCTGTTCAAATCCCGCGACAAAAATTCCTTTCCGCGTACAACGCCACGGGCCGATCCCAACAATAATCAATAAAAAGCCATACCGCTTACTTATACTCAGCAAACGCGCCGTTTTCGCAGATACTTTAGCGAGATGGGTTACTTTTTGGGTCAGGAGTTTCCATGTCACTGCCGTTCAAACCCCATATTATCGCCCTGCTCTGTAGCGCTGGCTTACTCGCGGCGGCAGGAACACTCTATGTGCAAAGCCGAACCCCAGCGACGATCGCTGAACCGCCTGCGCAGCAAGCGCCAGCGCCCGCAGCGTCGACGACACAGCCGGTGGCCGCCACTTACACCCAGGCGCAAATTGATCAATGGGTCGCCCCTATCGCGCTCTACCCGGACAGTCTGCTGTCGCAGGTGTTGATGGCCTCCACTTATCCCGACAACGTCCTGCAGGCGGTCCAGTGGTCCCAGGATAACCCCGCGATGAAAGGGGATGCGGCCGTGCAGGCGGTTGCCAGCCAGCCGTGGGACCCTAGCGTCAAATCTCTTGTCGCTTTCCCTGCCCTGCTGGCGATGATGGGCGAGAATCCGCCCTGGGTGGAAAATCTTGGCAATGCGTTTTTGGCCCAGCCGCATGATGTGATGGATTCAGTGCAGCGCCTGCGCGCCATTGCCCAACAAACCGGGACGCTGAAATCCACACCGCAGCAGAAAGTGATTGTCACCCCTGCCGCACCGGTTTCAGCCAGCAACAGCACGGCAGCAACCGCAACCGCCCACACAGCGGCGCCTGCGCCCACGCAGGTCATTAAAATAGAGCCGACCAATCCACAGGTGGTCTATGTTCCCAGCTATAACCCCTCCACCGTCTATGGTACCTGGCCGAACAGCGCCTATCCGCCGGTCTATCTGCCGCCCCCTCCCGGGGAGCAGTTTACCGATAGCTTCGTCAAAGGCTTCGGGTACAGCCTCGGCGTGGCCACCACCTGGGCGCTGTTCAGCAGTATCGACTGGGATGATGATGACCATCACCATCACGATGACGACTACCACCACGGCGATTACTCGCATAATGGCGATAACATCAATATTAATGTAAATAATTTCAATCACATAACAGGAGAAAACCTGCCGGGAAACCACGTTAACTGGCAGCACAATCCTGCCTATCGCGGACACACACCGTATCCCGATAATACGGTAGCTCAGCGCTTCCATCAGACCAACGTTTCCGGCGGACTGAGCGCGACCCAACATGCGCCAGTCGATCGCGAAGCGCAGCGCCAGGCAGCGATGACCCAGCTGCAGCATAACGTACCGACGGCCACAGCGGGCAACCTGGCGGCAAACAACGCCTCACGCGACGCTCAGCGTCAGGCGGCCTCGGCGCAGCTGAAGCAAGCCACCCAACGCAGTAATTAC
>ERZ791895.823-NODE-823-length-16330-cov-2.172596_pt1 | contig 16330 bp, 13 predicted proteins | sample MGYA00510153_ERZ791895 | MGnify/ENA primary metagenome ERZ791895 (study PRJEB30046, sample SAMN00792064) | human gut metagenome | study: EMG produced TPA metagenomics assembly of the A metagenome-wide association study of gut microbiota in type 2... | reverse complement strand
GATACAGCGGCGCAGAAACGCATCCGGCAGCTCCTTCTCCGCATTGGAGGTAATAATCACAATCGGACGATGCTTCGCTTTGACAGTCTTTCCCGTCTCCGGAATGTAAAATTCCATCTTGTCAAGTTCCCAGAGCAGGTCGTTCGGGAATTCCAGATCCGCTTTATCGATCTCATCGATCAAAAGAACCGTCTGCTTTTCCTTCTCAAATGCCTCTCCCATCTTTCCGAGGCGGATATATCTGGCAATATCATCAACGCCATCCGCACCAAACTGGCTGTCGTAAAGACGCTGTACCGTATCGTACACGTAAAGACCGTCTTGTGCGCGGGTCGTCGATTTAATATTCCAGATCAAAAGTTCCATATCGAGGGATCTGGCAATCGCCTCCGCGAGCATCGTCTTTCCAGTGCCCGGTTCTCCCTTGATTAAGAGCGGCTTTTTGAGCGCCGCCGCAATGTTAACGCTGCGGATCAGTTCATCCGAAGCGATGTATTCGTCACTGCCGTGAAATTGCTGCATGGTAAATTCTCCTTTTAGAAAGTTCTCCTTTTACATAACTGTAAACACTAACAAGGGCAGCATAACGATTCAGGATCCATGCTGACTGCGATCGGTTCGGATCCATCGTTCCTCTCGATCGTCATACATAATCCTGCCCGTTTGCCACCCTATTGATTTTCTATAAATATAGCAATATTCTAATAGTTTGTCAAATCGTATATATGTTAGGATTTCATTAGAAAAACACGATTGTTACTGCTCACTATTCTACTTTGCCACCCGGATATTCTTGCTGCCGCTAAATCCTTCCGGCGGCTCTGTCTCCGTGAGGATCGTCGCTTCTTCAAACACCCCGAACGTCACCGAACTTACCATGCCGAATTTCTGGCTGTCCGCCAGCACATAGCAGCGCTCTGTCTGGCGCATCGCCTCTTGCTTGACTAATGCCTCATTCGGATCCGGCGTCGTGAAACCGTGGCGCTTGCTGACGCCGTTGGTTCCAAAAAATCCCTTTGTAAAATGATAGCTCTGGATCATCAGGATCGCCTGACTTCCGATGACTGCCTCCGTCGTGCCCTTTAACTCACCGCCAATCAGAATTACGCGGTTTCCGGCGGCTGCCAGCCGTTTGGCATGTGATACCGCATTCGTCACAAACGTGGCGCTGCGCGCCGGAAGATAGTCTAAGATATACCCGGTCGTCGTGCCCGCGTCCAGATAGACAAAATCATCCGGCTGGATAAGTCCCGCCGCAAACTGGGCGATTCTCCTTTTCTCCTCCTGCTGCAATTCCATCTTCTGTGCCACTGACGGCTCGGTTCCCGTAAATGTCCCGTCCGAGGACACCGCGCCGCCAAACACCTTGGTCAGGCGCCCCGCCTTGTCAAGCGCATTCAGATCCCGCCGGATCGTCGATTCCGAAACTCCCAGCACCTCTTTAATCTCAGGAACTGTCACACTCCTCTTTTTATCCAGAAGTTCCAAAATCAGTTCGTATCTTTTTTCTGTCAGCATGACTCTTTTCCTTTCATCTTCTGCTGTGGTTGAACTTTTTTTAGCTCAATTTTTCACTTCTCTCTGTCTTAATATTCTTATCAACTGCAGCTGCTTTCGACAATGACCTTCCGAATCGGCAGCACACGCCCCGGCGATACGGAAAGCTCATCCACACCCATTTTCAGGAATTCTTTTGTCAAACTCAGATCCGCGCCCAATTCGCCGCAGATACCTGCCCAGATGCCCTCAGCGTGCGCATTTTCGACAACCATGCGGATCATCGCCAGTACCGCCGGATGGTGCGGATCGTAAAATGCATCCAGCTCCGGGTTCTGACGGTCAACTGCCAGCGTATACTGGGTCAGGTCGTTCGTTCCGATGCTGAAAAAGTCCACTTTTTTCGCCAGATCCCGGCTTACCATGACTGCCGCCGGGGTTTCAATCATAATGCCCTGCTTCGGATCGCCAAACTGGAGATTCTGTGCGGTCAGCTCCGTCTTGACCTCCTCGACAATCTTCGCAATCGCCTCGACCTCCCAGACACTTGTGATCATCGGATACATGATCTGGAGATTGCCATAGGCACTTGCCCGAAACAGCGCGCGAATCTGTGTCTTGAAGATCTCCGGTCTTGTCAGGCAGATACGGATCGCCCGGCAGCCCATCGCCGGATTTTCCTCTTTTTTCAGTTCAAAATAATCGCACTGCTTGTCCGCGCCGATGTCCAGCGTGCGGATAATGACCGGTTTGCCCGCCATCGTTTCCGCTACCTGTTTATATACCTGGAACTGCTCCTCCTCCGTCGGAAATGTTTCTTTTTCCAGATACAAAAATTCGCTGCGGAACAATCCGATGCCCGCCGCATCGTTCTGAATGACCGACGCCAGATCCTTGCTGTTGCCAATGTTCGCATACAGGCGGATCTTCTTGCCATCCAGAGTGACTGTTTCGCGCCCTTTCAGTGTTTGCAGCAGTTCTTTCTTCTCCTGTTCCTCCCGCTGCCGGCGGCGCATTGTTTCCAATGTCTCCTCATCCGGTTCCACATACAGGACTCCGTTCGTACCATCCACAATCGCAAATTTCCCATCTACCGTCTCATCGAGCGCCACGTCCGTTCCGATCAGAGCCGGAATGCTCATCGTACGCGCCAGGATCGCCGTGTGGGAATTGACGGAACCGTGTACCGTCACAAAGGATAGCACCTTGTCCTTTTCAAGCTGTACCGTCTCTGACGGTGCTAAATCATCTGCCAGAATAATCACCGGCTCGTCCGTATGGATGCCCTGACCTGCGCCTCCGGACAGAACGCGCACAATCCGCTCCGAAATATCTTTGACATCCGCCGCGCGCCCGCGCATATATTCGTCCTCCATCGCCGCAAACATCTGGGCGAAATTGTCACCGGTCACCGCAACCGCATACTCGGCATTGACCTTCTGCGTATCGATGATATTCTGAACCGCGTCCAGATAGTCCTCGTCCTCCAGCATGATCTGGTGAATCTCAAAAATCGCCGCATTCGCCTCGCCAACTTCTTTTACCGCCTTTTCATACAACTCGCCGAGCTGGCGGATGGACTCCTGAACTGCCGCATTAAACCGCGCTTTTTCCTGCTCTGTATTCTCTATTTTCGTCCGCTTTACGGTCTGCTCGCCTTTCTGATACACACATATTTTTCCAACTGCAACACCGCCAAATACACTTTTTCCACGATACGTCTGCATGACCATTCCCCTTTCCATTGATCCATTGTCGAAAAATGCCGCCATGTAATAATCCCTTACATCGCGGCATCTTTGTTAAACTACATATTTTCCTTCATAAACTGGCTGACTGCCTCATAAGCTGCTTCTTCATCCTCACCCTCAAAGGTCAGGGTTACTTCCTGCCCGTTCTTTACTGCCAGTCCCATGATACCGAAAATCTTTTTGCAGTCGCCGCTCTTTCCGTCTTTCGTCAGTTTGATCGTACTCGTAAACTGTTTTGCCGCCTTTACCAGTTCACCTGCCGGGCGTGCGTGGATTCCTTCCGGGTCTGTAATGGTATATTTAAACTCTTTCATGATGATGTTCTCCTTCTCATTATAACCTATTTTGATTGATTTGACCAAAAAATTTCTAATAAAGATTCACATTCCGTCAAAAAAAATTATTTATCTATTCTTCTACATTCTTCTTGAGAACTCCTAAGAGTACCGTCGAGATCGCCATGCCAACCACCAGTGCCAGCAGATAGAACAGCGGATTTCCCATGACTGGGAATACGAAGATTCCGCCATGCGGCGCCATCAGTGTGCAGTTAAATAACATGCTCATCGCTCCCGCAACACCCGAACCGACGATGCAGGCTGGAAGCACGTGTACCGGATCGGACGCTGCAAATGGAATCGCGCCCTCCGTGATAAATGCCAGACCCATGATGAAGTTGGTCGGTCCTGCCTCGCGCTCTTCCTTTGTAAATTTCTTCTTAAACAGCATTGTTGCCAGCGCAATCGCACACGGCGGTGTCATACCGCCAATCATCACATCGTAGTTGCCGGAGGCGATTGCCGCCGTACCAAATACATATGCCGCCTTGTTGAATGGACCGCCCATGTCGATCGCCATCATCGCCGCCAGCACAAAACCAAGAATCAGCTTACTCGAACCACCCATGCTGCTCAGACCATTGTTTAACGCCATATTGATCGCGCCCATGACCGGCTCTACGACGAAGCTCATAACCAGTCCGATGAGCAGGACGCCCACAACCGGGTAAATCAGGACCGGAGCAATCTTTTCCAGTGCCTCTGGAAGATTCTCGCACGCTTTCCGAAGCGCCAGAATCAGATATCCGGCAATAAAACCTGCCGCCAGGGCGCCAAGGAAACCTGATTTTCCCTGAGAAGCAATCATGCCGCCGACAAAACCGACTGCCAGCGCCGGGCGGTCTCCGATCGCCATCGCGATGAAACCAGCCAGAATCGGGAGCATAAAGCCAAATGCCACACCGCCGACATTTTTAAACCATGCCGCCAGCGGGGTAATCGTACCAAAGTTTACACGCTGGTCGAGCGGAAGTGCATTCATATCCACACTAAAACCATCAATCAGAAACGCAATCGCAATCAGGATGCCGCCGCCGACTACAAATGGGAGCATGTGGGAGACACCATTCATCAGCTGCGTGTAAATCTGGTGTCCGACACTGCCCGATTTGCCGCCAGAGGCTGCCTTTGCCGGGCTGCTGTTTCCAGATGATGCTGCGTGGTAAACCGGTACCTCCCCGGACGCCGCGCGCTCCAAAAGCTCCGGTGCCTTGCTGATACCGTCCGAAACCTGACATTCGATCACTCGTTTTCCGTCAAACCGATCCATCGGCACCTGTGCGTCCGCTGCCACGATGATGCAGTCCGCCGCCTCGATCTCCTGTGCCGTCAGCACATTTTTTGCTCCGGCTGAACCGCGCGTCTCAACTTTGATCTTCCAGCCCTTCGCGCGTGCCGCTTTTTCCAGGCCTTCGGCTGCCATGTAGGTGTGCGCGATACCGGTCGGACAGGAAGTAACCGCTAAGATCTTCGGTCCGGCTGTCTTTTCCGTCTCTGCACCCGCTTTTTTCGCCTGAATCTCCTGACCACCTGCTTGTGCGGCATTCTCTCCATTTGTATCTGCCGCTTCTTCGACGGAATCAGCCGCCAGTCTCTCATCGATGCCTGCCTGTTCTGCATCTGCCTTATCAATAATGGAAAGAAAGTCTTCCACCGAAGAAGCATTTCGCAGGGAATCTGAGAAATTCTCGTCCATCATGAGAACGGAAAGCTTGCTCAACACATCCAGATGTACGTTATCTTTTGTATTTGGCGCTGCAATCAGAAACAGCAGAGTGACCGGTTCGCCGTCCAGGGAGTCGAAATCCACGCCATTTTTGATGACCATCGCCGCCAGCCCCGGCTTTTTGACCGCATCACATTTTCCATGAGGAATTGCAATCCCCTCGCCGATACCGGTCGTGCTCTCTTCTTCTCTCGCATAAACCTGCTTGCGGAATGCCTCGACATCCGACAGCTTTCCGCTCGCCGCCATCAGCTCTACCGCCTTGTCCAGTGTCTCCGATTTGCTGGTGGGTGCCGCATCCAGCGATATACTTCTCGGATCCAGTAAATCAGTAATCTTCATATCTGTTGCCTCCCTATTTATGCCCGAATGTCAGGTATGCATTGCATATCCGGCAGTACATTCTGCCAGCTTCAAAAATGTCTGCATACAACCTCATCCGATTTTTGTGATTTTACAGGTCTCATACACTTTCTTTATCTCATCCTTCGTCGCCAGCTGCTCCGAAAAGGCGCTCGCGCTTCCAGCTGCCAGTCCCATGCGGAAGGCGTGTTCATAATCTCCGCTCTCCCCGTATCCGGCCAGGAAACCGGCTACCATCGAATCTCCGGCTCCGACACCATTTTTCAAGGTTCCCTTCGGTGCTTCCGCCGCATAGACGCTTCCATCCTCCGCCAGAAGAACCGCGCCCTTGCCTGCCATCGAAACCAGCACGTTGACCGCACCTTTTTCCTGCAGCTTCTTCGCATACGGAACAACTTCCTCCCGCTCCGAGAGCTTCACGCCGAAAATGTCTCCCAGTTCATGATTGTTCGGTTTGATTAAAAATGGATGGTGTCCCAGCACATTGAGCAGCAGATCCTTGGTCGCGTCCACAACAATCCGGACGTCCCTGCCATCCAGGCGCTCCATAATCTTCTGATAAATATCATCCGGCATCGACGCTGGAATACTTCCAGCCAGCACCAACGTATCATCCGCCCCCAGCCGGTCAAGCTGGGTCATCAGCGCATCCACCGCTTCCCGCGGAATCCTCGGTCCCCGACCGTTGATCTCAGTCCCGTCGATGGATTTCAGCTTCAGGTTGATGCGGGAGACTCCCTCATCCAGGGAAATAAACTCGGCTTTCACGCCCAGCTGCTCCACTTCCTTCCGAACCTCCTCGCCGACAAACCCGGCAGTAAAGCCAAACGCCGTATTGGCAATTCCAAGGTTTTGAAGGACCGTCGAAACATTGATTCCCTTTCCGCCCGGAAGCAAAAGCTCCGAATCTGTCCGGTTGGTCAGTCCGAGCTTAAAATCGCTCACTGACACAATATAATCTAACGATGGATTAAAGGTTACCGTATAAATCATAAGCCTTCATTCCTTTCTTATCTTGATTGATTCTGACTGTATTATAAAATCATTTTCATTCAAAATCAATCAAACTTATTCACAAACATGCTGCCTCTTTTTGGGTTATATTGCACAATTTTGATTTTTTATGATTGTTTTTGATTGATTGTTTCGTGTGAATTCCGGCGAAACGATTGCTGTCACTGATGGAATAGTGTTTCCAAAAACATCATTTTTACTCAGCTTCATCTCCTCTTCTAATCGTAAAATCCGCCTTTGTTGACAAGGATTTCCCCATTTGCTATAGTAAATGAAGAATTTTGTAATATCTTTGTAATATTTCCAAGATGTTTTTATATCAGAAAGGATATACGATATGAACGATTCCCCTTTGAAACCGGCTTCTTCCAGGCGCAAAAAAATGGATAAAACAATGATGGCGATCTATTTCCTGATCCTTTTTATTGTGGCCGGGGCGGCTCTGCTGGCATTTCTATGCCTCTGTAAACCTTCTGATAAGAAGAACAACGCCGGCTCTGATCCTTCCATCGCTTCTTCCAGCACCTTAAAAAACAGTCATCAGATCGGCACCGATGCTAAAAGTACGGCGAAAGCCAAAATCAAAGAAGAAAAGCCGGTCGACCCGTATGAAAATCTCGCGGTCGCCAATGTGGATGATGCGCTGAACCTGAGAGAAAAACCAGATACAGATGCCAAGGTACTCGGCACCTGCTTCCGCGGAGGCGGCGGTACCATTTTAAAACGCAAAAATGGCTGGACAAAAATCCGCTCCGGTGGGCTGGAGGGATGGCTCAAGGACGATTATCTTGTATTTGGCGATGATATCAAGCCGCTCGCCAAAGAGCTCGGTCTCTATATCGCTACCGTCAGCACACAGACACTCCATGTACGTGAGGAAGACAGCACGGATTCTGCCATCGTCGGTCTGGCTGCCGCGGAAGACTACTATCCTGTACTGAGTCAGGAAACTGGATGGATCAAAATCCAGCTTTCCGTTGACACCTCCGGTTACGTTTCTTCTGATTATGTCACAATCAGCGTCAAGCCAGGACGCGCAATCAGCATTGAGGCTGAGATGGCAGCGCTGGAGGCGGCACGGCAGGCTGCTGAAGAAGCTGAGCAGGCATCCAGAGCCGCCGAGGAAGCCCAGATTGCAGCCGCAAAATCGCAGGCAGAAGCAAACGCGGCTAAAGGTTCCTCCCAGACTTCGGGAAAATCTGGAAATTCTGGAAGCTCTTCGAAAAAGAGCACGGCTGCACCAGCCGCTAAATCGTCCTACGTGGTCTCCGCCTCCGAGAGCGACGTTTATCTGCTCTCCGCCTGCCTCACGATGGAAGCCAACGGAGGATCCTATGAAAGCTATCTGGCAGTCGGAAGTCTGATCGTCAACCGCGTCAAATCTGGCAAATGGGGCAAATCCATCTCCAGCGTCATCTACGCGGACGGACAGTTCCCAGGCGCGACCTCCGGCCTGCTTGACAAATATCTCGATAGAGGACCGTCCTCTACTGCCACCAAGGCGGCAAAGGCAGCGCTCGCCGGGGAGAATCAGATAGGCGACTACCTTTATTTTACCTCGACCAAATCAGCAAACTACGACAGCTACTCCAGCTATCAGGTGGTTGGTGGGAATTGTTTCTATAAAAAATAAAAGGCTAAAAAAGGCGGATTTAAACGCATTACATTAAACCTCATATACATTCCCATCGCCTTATGATATGATAATCATATCAGCAAAACATACAGGCAGAGGACACCTACTGTCCATACCTTATTGATAGGTACTCTCGGAGTCTTTCCTGCAAATCATCTCACAACATTAAGCACAGAAAGCTTCCGGGAGTCCATTAATTGCAAATGGAGGAAATTATGAGAAAATCAATTTATACCTTGATGGTTTCCACTCTCATCGCAGCCGCCAGCATGACCGCCTGCTCCAGCCAGCCGTCTGAAACAACCACGGCTGAAACAACTGCCGCTGAATCCACACAGGAAAACGATACATCAGCAGAAAGCAGCGATGCCAGCGAAACAACTACTGCCGGAGAAAAAGAAACCGCCCAGACAACGGATGCAGATCATGCAGAAGACGAAACTCTGAGCGAAAAAGAAATCACAGAACTTTACCGTGGTTTTGCCAGATCCCTTCAAAGCATCATCGCCAATAAAAATATGAACGATTTAGCCGAGCTGCTTGTCTATCCGTCCTACATCGGCATCGATGACGGGATTGTCGTAAATAACAGAACTGAATTTATGGCTCTCGACGCAGACAAGGTATTTACCGACGCGCTGATTGAGGCAGTCAAGACAGCCGATGTTTCTTCCACCGAACTGACCAAGGCAGGTTTCATCGTAGGCGATCCATCCGGTAAACCGGCAGTTACCTTTGGTCTGGACAAAGAGGGATCTATCGGTATCACAGGTATTAACTACTAATCAGATATAAAATAGTGAAAAAGAGCGCCGCAACACTCACAAACCGGCTTTCCATTTCTGGTAAAACCGCTCCATGAGTGCCGCAGCGCTCTTTTCTACGTTACAGCCAGACAACTGCATCCATCAATCCGGCTGACTGCTTCTTCTACATTATCCTTCAATCGCAATATATTTTTTCTGCTCGACTTCCGGTTTTGCTTCTTTCTTCGGAACAAAAATCTTCAAAATACCATGCTTAAATTCCGCCTTGATATCTTCCTCTGTTATATCATCACCGACATAGAAGCTTCTCGCACAGGAACCTGCGTAACGCTCTCTGCGGATGTAACGACCGGACTTTTTCTCCTTCTCGTCCTCATCCAGTCCCTTCGCAGCCTGAATCGTCAGATTACCATCTTCCAGGGAAATCGAAATCTCTTCTTTCTTAAATCCCGGCAGATCCATCTCCAGCTCATAGCCGTCTTCCATTTCCTTGATATCGGTCTTCATCAGGTTCTGTCCATGGCGTCCATACAGCTTTTTCTCTATCTTCTGTCCGGCTTTATCATCATAAAACGGAAAATCATTAAAGAAATCATCAAACAAATTTTCTCCAAAAATACTAGGCATTAACATAAGTCATCTCTCCTTTTCTAACTTCATTTCATTATGTTTATTTACCAACATTTTCGGAACCGGGACGGTCTGGGAACATTTCTTTTCTTCCTCTTCCTTCGTTCTGGCTATGTTATAGCACTTCTTATTAGCACTGTCAAGAGGCGAGTGCTAATTTTTTTTGTGAAGAATTTGTGAACGCTACGAGCCATGCACATTTACGTGAAAGAGCCATCTTTCAAGCTTGCTTGATAAAGATGGCTCTTTCATGGAAATGTATAGGGCGACAGCCCTACAGCGAGGGAAGTCTTTCCCGAGCTGTGCATGGCGTATGCCACTACTTCACAGGGATTTTTCACTTACTTTCGCACTCAATTTTCTTGGTTTGACCACATTTTTACGACAAATTCTTGGAAAAATATATTCGTCTGATTTTCTTACCACATTTTACGACAACAACTTATGGTTTATACCACAGCAGGTACGGTTTCTGGCAGGTTCATTTTAGACATCTCATTCTCCACATGAGACTTCTCTGCAATATGATTGTAGACATTCATTGTGATCTGTGCATCTGAATGGCCCATCACATACTGCATAACTTTGGGATTGACATTGTTCTCACCCAATCTGGTACATCCCGTATGACGAAGGGTATGGGATGAAATAGGAGGCATCAACTCCGACTCTCGCTTCTCTTCTTCTGCCAATTTGCTTTCTTTTTTATTATAGGCATTAACAATATTTTTCAGAAAGCTGTTCACTCCCGCTGGCATAATCGGACGTCCATGCTTTGTATTAAAGATGAATCCACTGCGTCCACCTACATGGATCTCCCGGTTCTTCATGTCCACATCTGACCAGGTTAAGCCGATGGTTTCACTCACTCTCAGGCAAGCCCCAAACATAACCTGCATCATTGGAAGATGAGGCTTATACACATTACTCTGTTCAACAAACTTCAAAAGTTTTTCCTGCTGTTCCAGTGTCAATGCTTCTTTCTCCTTTGCCGGAGCCCCATAATCTCCAAGTGTTCCTGTTACTGGATTCTTGCGGATAATCCCATCTTCCACTGTCAGTTCAAAACTGGGATTCAATAAGCCATAAAGACCTTTGATCGTACTGTGTGCCAGTCCTTCATCTGACAATGCAGAAAAGAACGTCCTTACGTGAGATGTCTTAAAATCCACAACACGTAGCAAAACTTAAATTCACTGCATTTTTCCTCTTTGGCAAAAGGAAAAGCACTGTAAAACCCATAATCCAACGGTTTTCAGTGCTTTTTTCATATTACATTATTGAATATCCCTCATTCTGCCTATATAAGTGAAACTTAGCGAAACTTAAATTAAATCTCTTTCAGACAATTCAATTTGGATATTCACCGACTGTAGATTATTTCTCAGTGCACCAGTTTCCAACTTACCGCCTGCTGCCTTGCATCCACAAATCTCTTATAAATACCTTCCTGTTTCATTAATTGCTCATGTGTTCCCTGCTGTGCAATTCTTCCTTTTTCAACAACCACAATCTGGTCTGCATGTCTGACTGTTTTTAATCTGTGGGCAATCATAATAATCGTTTTTTCCTTTGTAAGTGCATCTACTGCATCCATCAGCTCCTTTTCATTCTCCGGATCAACATTTGCCGTTGCTTCATCCAATATGACGATTGGCGCATCCTTCATAATCGCTCTGGCTATCGAAATACGCTGCTTCTCACCATCGGAAAGTGTGGCTCCTCCTTCTCCGATCACTGTGTCATATCCATTCGGAAGTTTGCTGATGAAATCATGACAACATGCTTTCTTCGCCGCTTCCACCACTTCCTCATGACTTGCATCCTGGCATCCGAATTTAATATTATTCTCAATGGTGTCTGCAAACAAATACACCGACTGAAACACAAATGAGAAATTACTCATCAGACTGTTCATGCTGTAGTCTTTTACATTCACACCTCCAAGTGTCACTTCCCCGGAATCCACATCCCAGAACCTGGCAATCAGATTGCAAAGTGTTGATTTTCCTCCACCAGATGGTCCAACGATTGCTGTCGTCGTTTTCTGCGGAATAGAGAGCGATATATCATCAATGATCTTCCGTTTGTCATAAGAAAACGAAACATTAGAAAGTCTGATATCGTAATTTTCCGGCTGTATTTCTTTACCGTCGATATCCATGGTATCCAGCTCCAATATTGCATTTGCTTTATCTACACATACGCTTACCACATGTAAAAGAGATGAATAATTTCCTGCACATTCCAGACTGGCATAAAGCATAAATGCTGAAATTGTCATACCGATCGCATAGACCGCACTCATAGTTCCATTAATATAAAAATATGCACTGCAAGCCACGATCACAGCACCTGTAATTTTGGTTATCACACTTTGCAGAAAATGATAGGGCACAAACAGCATTTCCATCTTTGTATTGATCTTTTCACATGCTTCATTTGCATCATTTAATCTTTTCGCCTGTTTCCCAAGCAAGTTATATGATTTAACTTCTGATATTCCCTGCAGATACTCCATGATCTGGTTTACAAGCTCCATATCGCATACCACTTTTTGCTCTGAATCTTTTTTACCCGCATTCTGCATCACAGAATTGACCCCAAAGAAAATAAGTACTCCTGCTGCAGCTATCAGTCCAATTCTCCAGTCAAAAATAAACAGCATAAGAATGATCATTGATGTTTCCAGAATTCCCTGCATTGTCAGCATAACCACTCTCGCAGCCACATCGCCAAGTATTTCCATTGTATTGGTTGTAATGGAAGAAATTTCCCCGATACTATTGGAATTGAAATACCCCATCGGCAGATATCGCAGATGTTCTGCAATCTTGATTCTCATAAAAGCACTTGCATTATATCCTCCCTCTGTCTGAAGCACTGTAGAGTATCTCTTGCAGATTACGTCGACTACAATTGCAAGAACCATAATCGCAACGGAGCCTCCAATATATTTTCCTGTCGGTTTCCCACTCAGCAGACCAATCAGTATGTACATAATAGCCGGAATCTTCATTGCTGAGGCAAGAGCCTCTATGAGTCCGATCACTATCGACAGTTTAAATTTATTGCCATTTTCCCTGCCTGAAAAACGAAAGAATTTTGCCAGAATCCCAAACATATCATTCTCCCTCCTTCACCGTATCTTTTACAGAAATATGGGCATTCCACATTTCCTTATAAAGCGGGCATGACACCAGAAGTTCCTCATGTGTGCCATGTGCTGTTACATTTCCATCATTTACAACAAAGATCTGGTCACTGTCCTTAACAGTAGAAAGTCTGTGTGCTATTACGATCAGGGGCTTCCCTGCTACCAGTTTTGCGATAGAATTCTGCAGAATTGCCTCATTTTCCGGATCTGTGTAGGCAGTTGCCTCATCAAGGATCACGATCGGAGCATCCTTTAACATTGCTCTTGCAATGGAGATACGCTGCCTCTCACCACCTGACAGATGTCCTCCTGCACCTCCTACAACCGTATCAAATCCATTCTCCAACTGCATGATAAATTCATAGCATCCACTTTTCTTTGTCACCTCGATGATCTGTTCATCTGTAGCATCCGGATTTCCCTGTCTGATATTTTCACGGACTGTTTCATTAAACAGATAATTGTCCTGTGCAACATATGCAATTTTCCGATTAAAATCTGCAAATGCCAGTTCTTTGACATCAACTCCACCGATTTTGATGCTTCCGGAATCCACATCCCACAGGGACGCAATCAGCTTTGCGATGGTCGACTTGCCGCTTCCGGAAGGTCCTACGATTGCATTTACCGTTCCTGCTTTCAGCTCCATAGTTACTCCGTGCAGGATTTCTTTGTCGTGATAACCAAATCTGACATCTTCAAGAGTAACGGAGTTATCTTTTGGAACACTTTTACTTTTCTCTGGACGTTCAAGCTCCGGCTGTTCCAGAATTCCTGCCACTTCACCAACAATCACTCCGATCTTGCCAAGATCATCTGTATAGGAACCCACTGTGATCAACGGTCCAACGATTCCAAGTGATAAAATAATGCAGATGACAAAATCTGAAATCGCAAGTGTTCCATTGGCTACATAATGTGCCCCAAACGGCAACACCGTAAGAAGCGTATAAGGTGTGACCACCATCATCAGTCCATGAAAGATCGAGCACCGTTTCATCCAGGAAATAAAGGAATCTGCATAAGCCATAGCCGCCTTTGTAAATTTTGCATAAGAACTTTCTGTCTTTCCAAATGCCTTGATCACTTCGATTCCGTCAATATATTCCACTGCCGCATCATTCAGATCTTTTGTTGTCTGAACCGTTCTCTCGAAGCTTGGTTTATAATCCAGCATCATTCCAAAATAGGAAAGAAATCCCACTATAACCGGCACCAATGACCAGAGTGCCAGTCTCCAGTCTGTCAGGAAGAAATAAATCAAAATCACAATCGGTGCCAGCAGATTGGACGTGAATTCCGGGACAATATGCGCCAGTGTTGTCTCGATACTGTCGATTCTTTCCACCATAATATTTTTAAATGTACCGGAAGGTGTGCCTTTCACATAGCCAAGAGGTACCCGCGCCAGCTTGTCACAGCAGGATTTTCTTATATTTGCAAGTACTGCAAACGTTGCTTTATGTGACAATGCTGTCGAAAGTGAATGAAGCAGTTCTGCAATGATAAACGATAATGCAATCAGAACCGCTTTTGCAAGATATATTTCAAACTCCTTTTCACCATTTAAAAACAGCTTTACTACATCTGCAATAATAAAATACGGCAAAATCTTAAAAATCACATTTCCTATTGCAAGTAACACACTCCACACATAGGCAATTCTTTTTTGTCCGGCCCACGTCAGGATCCAGCTGACTGCCGACTTCTTTTTTTCTTTCACATCTTTTCACTCCTTACGTTCGTTTTATTGTTTCGTTTTATTATTTTACCTTCTGTTAGTTAGCACTAACCAACATATAATAAAATAGGTGGTCTACTGGCATCAACCACCTGATATTATTATCCTGTCTGAACTTTATTCAGAAATCCAGAACCTGCAACACACATAACCTATTCAGAATTCCTGCATCAGTTATACTGGAAATTCAATATTCCACAATCGTTCCCAGCCACCTGTATTAAATTCTTTCAGTTGATATACATTTTTCTTTGCAGTCTCCCTGTCTATATCATGCTCAATGATCTGAAATACTGATGAAAAAAATCCCGTATAGATCATATGCATAAGGCTTTCCTCTACAATCGGTATTTTTACACCGTTCTCTTTCATCTTTTCCATATAATTCAGGCTGGACTTCATTTCCCGCTCTACCATATTGTGTATGAATAATTCAAATTTTCCACTGTCTCCGCATTTCAACAATAATCTGAAATTATCATAATGATCATAGATATAATCAACCATCTGCTCCATCCCATCACTGGATGTATCCGACATATTCCTTGTCTGATCACTGGCAGAAAGCTTTTCAAACTCCTCAACGATCTGGTCATAAATCTGATAAATATGTTCCATATAAGGATCCGTCAGTGCATCAAAAAGTGCCTCTTTCGTCGGATAATATTTGTAAAATGCGCCAGTAGTAAGTCCTGCATCTTTTACAATATTTCTTAAAGATGCTCCTGTCAAACCATCTTTCAGAAAATGTTTTCTGGCTGTATCTAATATGTTTTTCTGTGTATCTTCTGCTTTCGTCGACATTCTTTTCGTATCCTCTAAACTTCTTTTCAAAATATAACAGTGCTATATAACACTGTTATATTTTAACTCATTACAGGAATTTGTCAAGTCTTGGTGTTTCAATTTTTTATTTTCCTCGTGTATTCAGTTTCCACTCCGCAGATGCTTTCTGCAGTTTTACAAGTCTGTTCTATTCAGACAGATTTTCTGTTCCTCAGATCGTCGTTGCTCTGCTGAAGCGATTGATTCAGCTTCTGCGTTTCGGACAATTCGGTTGTCAGACACTGAATTCCTACGGTTGATTTCCAAACTTCTTCTCGCAATCTCTGCCTGTCGGACAAGATCGTCTGTTTCTCTTCTTCCAGCATCTGTATCTGCTTTTTCTGTGTCCGCATGAACTCTTTCGCTCTCTCGAAACTCTGCATTAGAAGATCTTTTTCTACTTTGAGCTTGATCGGTGATTCCTCCGGCAGCTGCGATGGCTGTGTCAAGTTCTCTGTAATAATTTCTAAGTTCTTCGGCTGCTCTGCTTTCTCTGATTTCAATATCTCTGGATTTTTTCCTATTTCTATCAAATTCATTCTCTAGTCCCTCCTTGCTGATATCCAGATGAAATGTTTTTGACAGATTGCTGTCTCTCACCTTCTTCCCATCCTGGTTCTGAAAAGTAATGTGCTTCCGTTTCTCTGTCCAATTTACATTCCATCCAAACTGTTTCATTTTTTCCTTAAACTTTTCTTTGCTGATACAATTTTCCAGTGCTTTTAACACTGCCATTGCACAATCCGCTACTAAGCTGTCTTTCACCTGCTGATGGAACAGGTTATATTTATCTTTGCTCCATGCAATGACTTCCCCTTTTTCAATCTGGCTTCTTATTCTTGAAATGGTGATTACTCATTACCGTAAAATTCTTAGTTCTCTCTA
>ERZ791895.806-NODE-806-length-16715-cov-4.816327_pt1 | contig 16715 bp, 4 predicted proteins | sample MGYA00510153_ERZ791895 | MGnify/ENA primary metagenome ERZ791895 (study PRJEB30046, sample SAMN00792064) | human gut metagenome | study: EMG produced TPA metagenomics assembly of the A metagenome-wide association study of gut microbiota in type 2... | reverse complement strand
CAGTAGTAGGAGACGGCTTTTCTGACGGCGCTTGTGACGGCCGCTGCGGCAGGTTAGGCAGCGCAACGGACTGCGGCGCCGACTCGGTGCTTGGGGTCGTGCCGGTGTGTGGTGCGGATGCCAGGTGCGTGGCGTCGGACAAGTGCGTGCTGTCGGATAGCTGCGTGCTGTCGGACAGACGGGTCGTGTCAGACAACTGCGTCGCGTCATCGATGTTCTCGCTCATGGATGTTCTCCTACTGCTTGTGAATGGTGGTTGACGATATTGGGGTATTGCCGAAACCAAGAATCCAGGGGTTCTTGGCCAAAGTGGTGACATCGGTACCGGATTTGAGCGACTTGGTCCCCTCCGAGGAGTCAGAGGGACGTGTGCCCGCGACGCTGCCTCCGTCCGCAGTGTTGTCGAGACCGGAGTATCCCGGCCCGCCGGTGACTTTGACGCTCCACGCGTAGTTGCCATCGGCGGCCACGGCCAAGTCGGTGACATCCAATGGCTGGCCGGAGTTCCACGTGAACGGTTGGCCATTGATGATGATTTGTACAGTGGCCGACTTGCCACAGACATCAACCGAACCGCCGGTGACGTTAATGACGTGAGCGTTGTCTGACCAGCGCAGCTCCTGCGGTTTGTTGATTACAGCCTTCTTCTCATAGGTGTAAGGAGCGCCATTGTGCGGGCCTCCGGTGACGGCGTCGCTGGTAGCGCCGTTGAACACCTGTTGCACCGATGCGGTGTTGCATTTGGCCCAAGGACTCATTCGGAAGTCGAGTGAGTTCCGGTTAGTAGCTGTACCGGAATCGATGCCATCGGCAGTCACGCTGTAGGACTGCGCATGTCCCTGCTTGGTCCAATGCACGGTGCATGTACTGCCGGATCCGGTGGTGTAGACGTCAGTGGGCGGCTGGACCTTGTACTGCGGGACAAAGCTGCTCTTGCCCGTGCCGGAGGAAGCATCGCGCTGCGGCACCACGGTGGCCGTTACGGTGATTTCCCGGGTGTTCAAATCGTTCTCATTGATATCGAACGTAGCGCCACTGTCACTGCAATCGATGGTGTCCTTGACGTCTCCTCCCAAGGAAATTCGCCGGCAGCCGGCATTGCGGTTATTGCCGAGAGTGACTTTCGCCGTTACCGTGGTGTCGTCGTTCGACAACGCAATGTTCGGCGCATCCGGGTCTCCCCAGATCTTCTCTGACGGCGATGCGGCGGACTCGGCACTCCAATTGATTTTGTTATGGGCTTTGACGGTCGCCGTAATGGCGGTGCCATCGGAAATGTCGTTGTTGTTGAACGTAAACGACAGCTCGGTGGCCGTATTGCCGGTTTCCTTGGTCTGCGGAGCACCTGCACCGGTGACGGTCACTGAATAGTTGTCGACGGCGCTGAAATCACCGCTCGGCGCTTTCCACGTCACCTTGGCGGTTTTATTGCCACCTGTGACCGTAACATCGGTGGGAGCGGACGGCACCTTGTCCGGTGTGGCTTCGACGGCGGTGGACGGCTTGGACCAGCCGACGTCATTTCGCGCGGCGACGGTGAAGGAATAGGTTTTGCCGTTCTTCAGACCAGTGACCTGGCATGAGGTGACGGTACCGCAATCCTTCTCTCCGGTGACGGCACCGGTCCAACTGACCTTGTAGTTGGTGATCGGGCTGCCATTGGCGGCACCGGGCGTCCATGTGAGGCTGACCGCGCTGTCCTGCGGTTCCCCGGCTACGGGAGAGAGCAGTGGCGGCTCGGGCTTGTCGATCACGGACACGGTAATCGATGCGGTGACTTCACGATCCTTGGACTTGGTGCCGTCTTGCACGGTGACGAGCACGGTGTTCGTGGAAGCACCTACATCGGATGCGACGGCGATGGTGATGTTTCCGGAGGCATCGCATCCGGCGATGGTGAGTTTGGCGGCGTCATCCGCCTTGCAGCTGATGACGGTCAGCGAGGAATCGGGGAACGGATTGTACGCGCCGGTAAGCACGTTCACGGCATCGCTGGCACCGGCCTTGATCTTCAACGTCTTGTTGCCGACGCGTGTCAGCGGACGGGTCGAAGACACTACGCGCACGGTCACACCGGCATTCACGGTGCCCGCGCCGTATGCGATTTGCACGGGAATGGACGCGGTGGTGCCAGGAGCGGCATCCTTGGTGGCGGAAACCTGCAAGCTACCGGAACGGGACAGGTTTGCGGTGATTTGCCTGGATGATGAGCTTCCACCGGAATACGTGTATTGCTTTTCGTCGTCATACACGCCGGACGGTGCATGGGTGAGCGCCGTCAGATCAACGGTCTTGGGGTCCGCGCCCGCCTCGACATCAATAGTGGAGGACGAGAACGTGGGCGGCGGCACATCGCGGCCTATCACCGTGATCTGGAGAGTGATCACTGCGGAATTGATGATCTTGGTCTTATCCGATCCCTGCTTGCCATCCACAGCGGTAAAGGTAATGGAGGCGGGGCCTGCGTAGTCTTTTGCCGCAGTGAACTTCAGGGTCTTGTCGTTCACGTAGAAATCGGAGTTGGAAGCCTTGGTGGCGCTGACGGAATCAGCGCTTTCGATATACGGTTCCTTGCCGGCGCCGACGCGGACATAGTCATTGATGTTGATTTCAATGGTCTCGCGCGAGTTGACCTTCAATTCCGGTGCCTTGGGACGCAGCGTGGGCGGAAAGACACCATAGGCCGGTACCTGGATGAACGCGGTGGAGGTGATGTTGTATTTCGTATTGGTCACCGTGTAAGGCACGGCTCGCGCCTGTGACGTCAGGTCGACGGTGATGGTGGTCGAATGCTCGCCGCCCTTGACGTGAGCGTGAGCGCTGGCGGAGGGATGCACGCCGACCTTGAGCTCATTGGCTGTGCCGGAAGGATTGGCGATCCACTGGGAAACATCCACATCCACGGACTTCTTATCGATGGTGGCGGCGGACGGCACACGATAGTCGTAGGCGGTAGGCGGCTCGATGGCGGCACTCGGATCCACGTTTACCGTGAGGGTGGCCGTATCGGACAAGCCGGCCTTGTCTTTGACCGTGTAGGCGATATAGTCGGTGGTGGCGCTGCCGGGCGTGGTGAAGGAGATCATATTGTCTTTCACGCTCACCCCGTCGAGACCTTGGACCTCGACATGCTTGTCGACGGTCAGATTGGTGTTGTCGCCGGAGATGTCGTTCTGCGCGACCGGCACGGTTGCGGCCGTATTGGGCCTCAACGTGATTTCGTCATCCCTGGCGTATACGCCGGAGTCGGACGATCCTTGGAATACGCCCACGCGGATCTGCGCCTGTGCGCGCTGACCGGTCCAATCCTCCACGGCATAGGAGAAGGTGTCGGTGCCGGACGAATCCGGATACGCTTCATAGACCAAGTAGTCGGAACCGACTTCGGATATGCGGCCCAGCGTGGGTGCCTTGTTGCCCAGACCCAACAGCTGATCGTCGTCGCCATCCGTGTCTATGCCGGTCAGTGTGATGGGGATGCGGACCTTCTGCCCGGCGGCAACCTGCGCTTCGGCGTCATGCGGGGTTGGCGCGGCCTTGCTCGCTGCGTCGCTCTTATGCACGGTAATGGTGATATTGGCGGAAGCCACATTACCCAGATTGTCTTCAACCGTATAGGTGATGGGGAAGTTGCCGGTCTCGCTGGATGCTTGGTAGCGGACCGTGTCTCCAGAGACGAAGGCCAGACCCTTGAACGTCCCCTTGTCGTATTGCAGGTTGTTCTTGAGTTTGACCGTGGTGCCATCCGAGTAGGCCACATGGTCAAGCACATCCACGGACACGATGCCGTCGGTACGCACCTGGGCATTGATATTGCTGGCCTTGGGCACTGAATTCGAGGTGGCCAGAGCCGGCGGCTGCAACACGATGGTGCCCTTGGCGGTTCCGGAGGCGTTGGCCACGGTGTAGGTAAGGGCGACGGGCTTCGTGGGCACCTGACGCGCGGTGATATACACGCGCTTATGGCTGACGAGACCAACCTTGATGCCGGAGTCGGCCGGTGCGCTCACCGTGGTGACGGACAGCACACCGCCCATCGGATCGACGTCATTGGTGAGCGGCTCCACAATGGCGGTATTATCCGCGCCAAGCAGGGCGACATCGTTGGCGGCAACCGGTTTGGCGGCCTCGCCGGTGGCAGGCTGCACCTCGACTCGAGCCAATCCGGTGGCCGGAATCGAACCTTGAGTAATGATGTAGGGCACATAATAGGTGCCGGGATTGGTGGCCTTGAACGTCAACGACATATCCGCCGCATTGGTGGTCGTCGAAGCGCCGTTGGGCGTATCCACCTGAGTCAGTTGTGCCGGCTGCAAGGAAGTGCCATGCACATAAGAGGACAGCTTGACGACGGTATCCGTGTTGGGAACGGTGGTTTTCGCTACCGGGTCGATGACCGCGGCCAAGGTGTTCGCGGGCTTGACCGAGAAATACACCATGCCGGTGCCGGTTGCCGTGCCGTCGGAGACGGTGACCTCGACGCCCACACGTCCCGACGCCAGCGCACCGGTGTTGAACGTAAGCTGGCCGTCGGCTCGGGTGGACACCTGCACCTGGTCGGTGTTCTGGGCCACAGCGGAGACCAGAGTGAGCGGGTCTCCATCCGGATCGTTGAAGCTGCTCAGCGCATTGGCGGTATAACTGGCTCCCTGCTCCACATCGATCTCGGGAGGAGTGTCGAACTGTACGGGAGCGTGGTTGCCTCCATCATTCAGGGTTACGGTCACCGTGGCGGAAGAGGTCTGGCCGCGACCATCGGAAATATCGTAAGTAAAGGTAACGGTGCCTGCGGATGCGGCGGAGGCATCGAGTTGCAGATACCGGCCGTCGTAAATCGGCGAAATGGTGACGTCTTTGTTGTTTGGTGCGCCAACCTTGGTGATTTTCAGTACGGAACAATCGGTCTGCTCGTCATTGCGCAGCGCGTCGAGAATCTGTTCCGAACCGGCTCGTGCGCCGATTTCATCATCCTCGGCTTTGATTTGGCCGGATTGTGCGGAACAGGTCTTGGAGAAGTCGTGGTGGTTGTTGGCCGAGTCGTTGTTCTGCTGTTCTTTCTCGGTCTGCTCGGTCTGTATTTTGTTCCACTGTATTTTGATGACTTTGGTGGAATCCTCAGGGTTCCACACATTGCCGTTAACCGTGTCGTTGAGCACCACAAGGCGATGGTTGGTGCGGAACACCAATTCGGAAGTAGTATTGACGGATTCGAGGGTTTGCGGCTTGACGCTGGTATCCGTGGGGGAGCAGGCGCGAATGTAGTTGCTGGCCTTCTGGCTCCAAGCCGAGTACACGCAGCCCTTGGACGATACCGGTCGTGCTGGATTCGCCTTGCCCCCGTTGGCTATGAAATTCGCCTTGGCATTGGACTTCAACGGGATAAGCGCAAGGCCTCTCGGTGATGCCGCGGCCACCCAATCGGACTGTATGTCATCGGTGGGAGGCTCCTGAAGGGTGAGGGTGCCGGTCGTGTCGACATCGACGCGGCCGCCCTTGAATATGACGGTTTTGCCGGTTGCGATTACCGGCGTGCTCCCGATGACGGTAAAGCTTTCAACGGTCTGCTGCTTGCCGTCGGTCAGCGATTCGAGGGTTTTGGCCTTGGCGCTGCTGGGATTGTCAAGACGCAGCACCATACCGTCGGATGGACGGTATCCGTAGACCTTGCCATCGTGGGTTACTGCGATGCGCCCGCCCTCGCCCAGCTTTATTTTCGGATCGGAAGTGGTGGGGGTCACGGAATCAAGGTTTTCCGACAAGCCGGTCCACACATTGCCGGTCTTCTCGTTGATCAGGGCTGCGGTATCCCCGCCGACCACAGTGGTGGTGTTGGCTTTGATGTCGGTCTTGACACCGGTGCTGACCGTGGATGCCTTGATGGTGGAGGCTTTGGTCGTTTCGGTCAGGATGGTGTCGCCATTATGCTGTGCGATGTCGAATCGTGGGGCGGAGGAGGAGACGCCGGCGTCGGCCTCCTTGTTCTTTACGTTGAATCGTGCGGCCTTCTGGTTTTTCAGCGAAGTGACCCATACGGTGCCATCGTCCAGTTGCACATGGCGGCGCGTGACGGTGCTCATGATCACCGCGCCGGCAACAAGTCCCAGAAGCAGCAGGAGCGTGATTACGGGAACCGTCCACGTATGCCCTCCGGAGGGCATAAGGCGGCGCAAAGCCGCGCTGATGCGTCGGCGACGATCGTATGACTGGGACGATGTGGCCATCTGAACTCCCTGACCCCTGTTTTCTCTGGTTGCTGGTGTAATGACAACGCTTTACGGTTCCAATACCTGCCGTTCCTGTTGTCCATTTGGTGAATTCGCCGCTGCTGGGCGCACGTCTGATGCGATACGCAATGCCAGGGTGGCATGCCCGGCAGTGGCGAGCGGATCATTCTTGCGGCTTGGCCGCACAGGCGATGGCGGGGCTGACGGACATCTGGCGGTTCTTGCGCACAATGGACACCTGAATGCAGGTCTGCGAGCCTTCCTGCGCGTTGACGGTCACCGTGGGATCTGACGTTGTGACGGTTTGCGCGCTCTGGTCGGTATTGCTGCCCTGCACTATGGCCCACGCATAGGTATCACCGCTTTGCGGGTCTGGATTCGTCCAGGTGAACGTCACGGATGACCCATCCGCCGCATAGGTGCCGTTCAGATTCTCCGGGGAAGGAATCTGGGCGTTCGCGGTATCGGTGATCACGTCATCCTGATTATTGCGGTTGTTGTCATCATCCTTGGTGCCGGGCGTCGCCACCTGTTTGGTATCTGATCCGGTGGCGCTGTCCATGCGGGGAACGACCACGAAGGCGAATATCAGTGCCGCTGCGGTGATCGCCGCAAGTATACCGACGGTAATACCCACCGGTTTGACCCATCGCCGTGACGAACGGGTGATCTGATCTCGCTGGTCCGTGGCCCGGCGCCGACGCTCGATGTCTTTGGGATAGGCCGGCATCCCTTCCACGGTAACGGGAGTGGCATGCCCGAAATATGCGAATTGCACACGCTGCATGGCACGTGCGAACTCCAACGCGGAGTAGTACCGCTGGTCGGGGTCCTTGTTCAGGGCCCGGCGCAGCACCGCTTCCACATCGGCCGGCACGTCGGGGCGGTTGAGGCGAGGCAATGGCTGGTTGACGATCAGCGAAATCAGTTCCGATTGCGAACGCGGGTGATAATCGTGCTGGAATGGCGAGCAGCCGACGAACATGGCGTACAGGGTGGCCGCCAGTGAATAGATGTCGGCGGCTTCCGAACCATTGGTCAGATGCTGAAGCACCTCAGGCGGTGCCCACGGCGGCGAGAATCCGGTTTCGGTGCGGTCATACACATCGGTGGAGATACCGAAATCACCCAGAACAGGCAAGCCCTGCGAGGTGATGAGAATGTTGCTGGGCTTGATGTCGTGATGGATGATATTGCTGCGATGCGCGGTGAACAGCGCGCTTGACAGCTTGATGCCGAGGTCGAGTACCTGCTCGCAGGTCATGGACCGGGCCTTCATGATGCTGTTGTAGGTGCCGCCCGGCGCATATTCGATGACGATGTAGCCATGGCCATCGGAGGTGACGCCGGCACCATATACCGGCAGAATGTACGGGTGGGATGACAGCTTGGCCATGAAGTTGGCCTCGCGGTTGAACAGGGCAGCGGCCCGTGGGTCAAGGGTTTTGGCGCTGGCCTTTACCGCCACCGGGCGTGCGGGCATACGCTGGTTATATAGGTACACCGTGGCGGTGGCACCGCTTCCCAACATCTGGACGAAATCATATCCGGGCAGCTTCGGCGGTCTCATCGGAATGTTGTCCATCTGTTCCCTCCCTCCTTGGAAAATGCGCTCTCCCTGCATTCGTTCTACAGGATACCGTCAAGGGTACGATTCTTCGTCGGGTTCGGTAAAATTTTTCCCTCTGTGACGGTCGGGTTTAGGCTGGAGCCATGATGACGAGACTTGAACCTGGAACAGTGCTGGACGGCATCGACCGTGATGGAGCGGCGAGGCTGATTGTCGGCACGCCTGGAAGCGGCAAAACTGAATTCGCCTTATCGGTGTTGATGGCGGGGCTGCGCCGCTACGGTGGCACGCAGGCGGTGATGGCCGTATCCGGCCGTGTGGCCGCCGACGCATTGGGCAATCGGGTGATTCGTGAGCTCGGGTTTTCCGTGCAGGCCAGGCCGGTCACCACGCTGGGTGCCGTGGCATTCCGGGCCATATCGGCTTCGCGCGAGGGAACTGGATTGCCGTCGCCTCGATTGCTGAACGGTGCGGAACAGGATGCTTTGCTGCGTCAAGTCATGGCCGTGCATCTGCGCCATGCCGTAGCGGGAGATGATTGCGGCACCTGTGATTTGCTGCGCGTCTACTTTGCCCAGGATGACTGGGCGAGACTCATACGCGATGCCGGTGCCGGCGAGATGCCCGGCTCGGCCGCTTCCGCACAATCAAGCCTCTCGCAACAAGGGTCGGATTCGCCGTCTCCGACGTCGGCAGGCGGCTCGACCAGCGCGGATAGGTTCACGCGAGGTATTTCAGATGCGTTTATCAGCCAGTTGCGCGATATGCTGGCCCGATTGGATGAGCTCGGTGTAGGCGTTCACGAAGAGCCACGTCTCTTGGACGCCGTGACGGAGGACGCGCGATTGTCGGTGCAATGGCGTTTGGCTTTCGCGTTGCGCCGTGAATATATTGCAGCCCAAAGCGCGGTATATCCGGAGCAATACCGTTTGGATGCCTCGTATTTGCTGGTGGCAGGCGCTCGTGTGGTGCGTGAGGCATTCGCCGCCGATCACGCGGATGATTCCGACCGGCCTATGTGTGTGGAGGCGTTGGGCTTGCCCCGGCTGCTGGTTGTGGATGATGTTCAAGACACCACGCTGGCCGGCATGCGCTTCTTGGAGGAGTTGGGGAATGCCGGCGTCAAGTTGGTGCTGGTCGGCAACCCGGATGAATCGGTGCAGACCTTCCGCGGATCGTATCCGGAATATCTGATGCGCCGTGCCGTGGAAGGGCGGCTGAAGGCCAAGGAAGAACAGCTGGTTGGCGGCAGTGCCGTCGCTGATCAGTCGCACATGACGATGGCTGATGTGATCGCGTCTCGTATTTCGCTGTCGATTCCCTCGCCGGAAGACGAGCCGCTGCCTCCGGCCGAGCGTCCCGGCAAGCTGACCGCCATACTGGGCGGAGTCGATGCAGCGAATTATCAGGCGGACGGCACGGTGACCGCCGGCCTGTACCGATCCTCACGTGAGGAGCTGGATGATGTGGTCTGGCGCATCAAGCGGGCGCATCTTGACCGGCATATTCGGTGGAACGACATGGCGGTCATCACCCACGACAATGCCGCCGTGCGGCTGTTCGGCGAACGACTGCGCCGAGATGGTGTACCGGTGCGGTATTCGTCGGTCACCCGTCCTTTGAAGGACGAGACTTTCGTGCAGGGATTGTTCGCGCTTGTGGAGCTTGCCCGATTGCGTGCCGAGGGGATGGCGGAATGCCAGATGACGTTGGCTTCCTGCGCGGCATATATAAGGACTAGAGTGGCCACGTTGATGAACGGCCCGTTGGTGAGTGCCGGGGCCAAACCCGGTCAGGGGCGTCCCGCAAGGCTTGCGCCGATCGAATCGGCCATGGGGTCGTTGGAGTCGCTGGCGCATCTCGCCACGGATGATGCCATGCTGACCTCTCTGACGACGGCATGGGAAACATTGCGTGAAACATACCATGAAACACGGCGTGAAACAGGTCGTGAAACATCCTCGTCAGTGGTTTCGACGTCAGCGGTTTCGTCGTCAGTGACTTCGTTGCCAGTGTCTGTCGAAATACTCGGTGAACCGTCCGGCGATGACTTGGCCTTTGGCGTTGACGCGCTGTACGTGATGCTTGCCATTGATGATGCCGCCGCGCCGGCGCAGGCTGCGCTCGCATCCATCCACGCGGTGCTCGGCAACGACCCTCAGGCCCGCGCTTTTGCGAACCTGTGGCATCTGGTGGGCAGCGTTGCTTCCGGCTTGGAGCGGCTGCCGGCAAGCCAGCGCGTACAGCCGCGCTATGCGCTGTCTGTTGCGTGGAACGCCACCGGTCTGGCACCGGTCTGGCAGCGTGCGGCATTATTCAACACGGCAGAGGGGCGTACGGCCAATGACCGGCTGGACGCGGCAATGCGCCTGTTCCAGTTCGCCGATGATTCCACCGCCAGTCGAGACATCACGTCATTCATGGCACAGGTTCGGGGCATGGAAGTGCAGGCCGATTCCTTGGCCCACATAGGACCGGTGGAAGACGCGGTGACATTGACTACGCCGGCAGGCGCGGCCGGACGCCACTGGGAATATGCGTGGATACCGGTGGTCCAGCAAGACGTGTGGCCGAACCTCGCCGGGCGCAACACCATGTTCGGTGGTGAAGACCTTGCCGAGCTCGTGCTGAGGGGAGCGCTTGAAGAAAGCGACAAAACCGGGCATGATCCGCGGTTCGCGGCTGTATTGTCGGGCGAGAAGAAGAGTTTCCTGGTCGCGCTGACCCGTGCACGGCGAATCATGATCAGCGCGGTATGGAACGACAGCATGAGCCCCTCGGACTTTCTCTTCGGGTATCTGCCGGAATACTATCCGCGCAACCGGCAACAGGCGCCTTTCACCACAGTGGGGGCACATGCGGGATTCGCCGAATATGATCTGGCCGGATTGGACGCCGACCCACGTGGGTTGGTCAGCGCCGCCCGCGCGGTTCTGGCCACTGCTCAACCGCAGCAGGCTGCCGCAAAGGACGCCGCGATTGCGTTGACACTCCTGTTAGAGCATGGTGTGCGCGCCGCAAATCCGCAGAGCTGGGCGTTTGTGGAATCGCCGGCCCAATCGGATAGCGCGTCATCCGACAGCGCGTCATCTGGTGGTGTACAGCCTGACGGTATCCAAACAGGGAAAGGCAAGACGGATGCGCAGGCCGCGCCCATGGTCACCTTATCTCCATCGGCGGTCGACAGCCTATGGGCGTGCCCGGTGTGCTGGATGCTGGAGAACCGGTTCGCCGGTCCTCGCCCCAGCTCCGTGGCCACCAGTTTCGGAACCCTCATCCATGCGGTTGCGCAGCAAGGCAGCGAGGAAGGGCTGGACCATCTTTCCCACAATGCCCAGGCGTTGGCCGCACTGGGCTTGGACTCCACGGCCGGCGCGGAACGTCGCATCGAGGCTGTCTCGGCACGGCTTAATGCCATCTATCAGAGCAAACGTCCTGATCCGAATGCCATAGCCGACACCCGGAACCGCTATGAGGCCACCCGTAAGGACGAGTCCGCGGCGGATACCCTGCGCAACATCGCCGATTACTTTGTGCGCAGCGACGCCGATCCGGAAACGTATCTTGGCAAGAACTCCAGCAACTTCAGCATTGGCGCATTGGCCGGTGCCGAATGCGAACGGGAGTTTGCCGCACGATTCGATGTGCGTGACATACTCGACGCATACAATGCCGTGCCCGGCCTGCACCCAATCGGTCGGAACACGCTGGTCCGTCTGATGGGAGCACTGGTCGGAGGGTGGCCGGAAGGCATGGACGAGCATCTGACCGTGAGACTGTCCGGGCGCATCGACCGTATGGAAACCCGCGTACTCGCAGACGGCGGCGAATGCATTCGCCTCATTGACTACAAAACAGGCAGAACGCCCACGGTCAAACAGATTTTCAATGATTTGCAGCTCGTGTGCTATCAGCTTGGCCTCGTGTTCCCCGAAGACGGGCCGCGCGGTGCCAAGGCACTTGCCGCAATGCCGCATATCAGCCAAAGCGTGCTATTCCATGTCGGGCAGAATGCGGCACCAGCCAGAAGCTACGCTCCGGAAGGTGCCTTCCAGCCGCCGCTGTTCACTGATGGCTCGTTGAATGCCGAACCGTTCACGCCCCGATACTGGTATAAAGACCCCAACCGTTTCTTCGACATACCCGCCATAGATCCGGCTACTCCTCCCGAAGGTGTGAGTGCCGAAGCGTGGGCGCAATTCGCCGCGCTCGCCGGTACGCAGACGTTATGGTCGCTGACCATGATCGCCCGCGTATTCTATGCCGCGGCGGCCAGCAGATCAGCCATCATCGAGGCCCATCCGCAAGACACCCATATCGGATTCTGCCGTATGAAGAACGTCTGCCCTGCCTGTGCAGGCCAGATCGACACGATTTTCGAAACGAGGCAAGCATGAGCACGTTCACTCCCAGTGCGGAACAGGCCGCCATCATCGATGCGCCAGTCGATGCTGACGTATTGGTGGTTGCCGGTGCCGGTTCCGGCAAAACCTTTACGATGACCCAACGCATCATCGCGCTTATCAATCGAGGTGTGGCACCTGAACGCATCCTGGGCCTGACCTTCACACGCAAGGCCGCAGGCGAACTGCTGGAACGCGTCTCCGCCGCAGTGGCCGGTGATATGGCGGGCTCTACGACCGCCACGGTGTCTGATCGGGCATTCCTCAAGCCGGCCATTTTCACGTATGACGCCTTCTTCCAGACCATCGTGCGCCAATATGGACTGCTTGTCGGATTCGATCAGAACACGCAACCATTGAGCGCAGCCGGAGCGCTTCAACTGGCCACCGAAGTCATCGACAGTCACATGGATCTGGCGTTCAGTGAGGATTTTGGCGCCTTCTCCAGTTTGGCGAACCGTGTTCTGGCGTTGTCGGATGCCATTGGCAGTGCCATGATCGGTGCCGGCTGCACCAGCTTCGATGATGCGATCAATCGAGTACGGCAATGGGATTCGGCATTCATCAATCGATTGCAACAAGCCGTTGCAGACGAACCCATGCCCGAGGACGAGCCGAAAATCCCCAAGATCAAACGACTGAAGAAAGATACCGACGCCAGCTGGCAAGCCAAGCTCGATGACCGTGCCGAACATTTGCACGCCCGCTGCACCTATCATTGCGGTGCGCTGCTGGAGACCACACGCAAACGCGATATTCTGCTCCAGCTGGTGGAGGCCTATGCCCAAGCCAAGCGGGAACGCAATATGGCCGAATTCTCCGACTTCACCATTGCCGCGTATCAGCTTATCGAGCGCTTCCCCTCCATCGGAGAGCGTACGCGCCGCAGGTACAGCCACGTGCTGCTCGACGAATATCAGGACACCTCCACCACGCAGGCCGCTCTGCTGGCAGCACTGTTCCACGTGGATGCGTCACAGAGGTCCGCCGTCAACGCGGTGGGTGATCCGTTCCAGTCGATTTACGCATGGCGTGGTGCCAGCCCTGGTGCATTCCGTATGTTCCAGCAAGATTTCCACCTGTCTGCCGGATACAAGCCATTCCCGCTGTCCGTCACCAGGCGAAACAGCCGTATAGTGCTCGAAGCCGCCAATAATCTCACGCTGCCGTTGCGCTCCAATCCGTCGCGTCCTTCCAGCTCATTGATGCGTGAGGTCGATGTCTCATCGCTCGACCCCATGCCTGATGCCCCCGAAGGAACATTGGGAGTACTGGGCTTCGCCACGGCCGGGCAGGAGATCGACGCCGTAGTGCGTTTCTGCAAGACGGCCATCGCACGGCACCGTTCCGCAGCCGAACAACAGGAACAGATGCCGGGCGAACAGAAAGCGCCGGTCGCCGTGCTGTTTCGGTCCAAATCACATATGCCCGAATATCAGGCGGCATTGGAACAGGCCGGATTGACCACATTCGTGGTCGGCTATTCCGCGCTGTTGGAACGTCCGGAAATCCGCGATCTGATGGCGTTGCTGCACGTGGCCGCCGACCACACTGATACGGGATCGCTGATGCGCTTGCTGGCCACGCCACGATTCACCATGTCCGCAGCGGATTTGACCATGTTGGCCCGTTTTGCTGAAGAACAGAACACGGAACAACGCTTCCAAGCATTGGTGCAGGCCGGCCTTGCCCAACCGGATACACCAGCGAATGAATGGGCGGCTGTGGTGCGTGAGTACCGCGATCAGGTGGCCAATGCGGTATTCCTGCCAGACGTATTGCTACGCGGCGACCTGGTAAAACTGCTTGAACGGTTGAGCGCACACGGGCGCAACGCCATAACCCGGGCTGCGGTGATGCTCCGTCAGGTGCATGATGCCGTCGGGCGGCCACTGGGCGACGTGATTCGCGCCGGCATAGAAGCGTTGGATCTTGACATCGACACCGTATTGGCCGGTGTGCTGCATAATCCGCAGCACCGCGCCAATCCCGCTTTGGCGCATATGCCTATGGATGCGATTGTGGATTTGGTGGATACGTACACGCAAGAGATTGCCGCTGAGCAAACTCCCTCGTTGCATGGGTTCATCACATGGGTGGATCATCTGGCTTCGGTGGAGGATGAAGCCGCCAGTCTCCCTGACGCTCCGGTGGATGTGGAACTGATGACCGTACACCAGTCCAAAGGGTTGGAATGGGATGCCGTTGCGGTAGTGGGGCTTACCGCCGTCGGATTCCCCAGCAATCAGGGCGACCATCTCAAGATCGTGCTGGACGAGCACCATACGGGAGGCACCGAGCAAGGTCACTGGACCGCACCCGAATATCATGAGACCGCCGACTCCTGGCTCACCAACCCCACCGCCGTACCCGTGCCTATGCGTGCCGATGCCGGCATTCTGCCGCGATTCCCCCATGATGCCGATGTGGAAGCCGACCCCATCGCATCGTTGGCGGCTTTGGATGATGTGGAGCTTATTGATGATGAAGTGTTCGGCTCCATGCGCGAATTCGGCGATGGCGTGGAAGAAGTGGATGCATCCGGCTGGTATTTGACGCAGGCGGAGGAATATGGGCGCCGGCTGCATGCCGACGAACGTCGATTGATGTATGTGGCGCTTACCCGTGCGCGAGAAGATGCCCTGATGACCTATTGCGCCTATACGGGCGAATCCGGGCGGGACCCGTCAGTGGTGCCCAAAGGCTCTCGCGCCGCTCAGCCATCCAATTTCTGGCTTGAAGTGCATGACGCGCTCCAAGCCCGTGAACATGCGATATCGGCTCAGGACTGTGTGGAACGGCTGCAAGCCGCCAATGCCGGGAAGCCCATGCTGATCTCGGCGCAAGGCGAAGCGATTGCCACTCCCGAAGGGTTCTTTATCGGAGAGCATGCCGCGGCATACGGTGACGCCGTGGTGGGGGAGGCATGGCAGACGCCGATTACGCAGACGGATGCCGCTGTCGAATTGCCGTGGCCGGCTACCCTCAGCGACGCAGTGCATGAACAGCTGTCACGTGGCATCGATGTTATCGCCGCAGATTCCTCGTCACTTGAGCAGCACCAAGACGCCGGTCCACTGCTGCAACGGGCGCAATTGCTGGTGGACGACGCCGATTTGATGGCCGATGCCGCCAGCGGCCAGTCGCTTGATGAGGCAGTCAAAGCCAAGGCGCAACGCGTTCTGGCTGCAGGACGCCAGAACGTGACAAGCCTGCAAGCCCGCGTAGGTGGCATGAACGAACGGGAGGAGCGCCTCTACTGGCGTAGCATTATCCGCCCGATTCCGCGCATATCGTCTCCGGCGGCCGAGGCCGGCACGCAGTTCCATGCGTGGGCTGAGCAATTCATCAATGCCGGTAAGCCGGATGAAGCGGTACTGGCATATGAAGCCGAATCAAGTATGCCGCATACAGGTCAGGATGCGGGATTCGTTTCCCGGGAAGCCATGTTGGCCGATTTGGCCGAACGGGAGCGGCAATGCCGCAAGCCATCCACACGGCAGCCCGCTGTCCCACAGCCCACGGCTCAACAATCCGCATCCGCCGTATCCGCCGCCTCCGCCACTTCCATAAGTAGCGACAATGCCACCGAGTCCAAGCTGGTGGCGTGGCAGCGCAGACTGGCCGAATCATCGTGGGCCAAGCGCATCCCGGCGTGGACGGAGCGTGCCATCGTCGTGGACGTGCCGGGCGTGGGCCTGGTCAATGGCAAACTCGATGCGGTATTCATCGGTGGACTTGACCCGTCCAGCACCACCGCACGCTTTACCGTGGTCGACTGGAAAACCGGTCGTCGGCCCACCAAGCCAGACGACATCACCCGCAAACTCGCCCAGCTCGACATGTACCGACTGCTGCTGGCAGCGGTCGAAGGTGTGGAATTGGACAGTATCGACGCCACTCTCTACTATGTCAGTGAGCCCGACGAGGGCTTGCGCGAGCTTCACGCCCGCGCGAAAACCAAACAGGAAATCCTTACCGAGTTGAGCTCCGGCATTCCCGAACAATCTGACAACGACTGAGCCCAAAGGCTCATGACCTGTACAGCATCGGACGGCCTTCACCGGCGGAGAGACCTTATGCATCGCAAGGCATCTCCGACGATGAAGACGACTGGCCACGTACCGGTCCGCGGTTGAAACGCGCCGCGTGACGTTGCTTGGGAACCGCTACCCCTCGGATGGCACGTGTGGGCGGGCGCACGTGCCGGACAACGCACCAGTAAGGAGTTATTGTGTCCACGACTCGCGCGGTTTCGAAGTCGTCCGCTGCCCACTCGCCCTATCGGCGCCTGTTCATGCTGCCCGGAGCCAAGGCGTTCTGCCTGTCCGGTGCGGTGGCACGATTGCCGATCTCCATGATGAGTCTCGGCATCGTTCTGGCGCTCAACCATCTCTACGACAATTGGACCATCGCCGGCACCATGAGCGCCGCCTATGTGCTGGCCATGAGCTGCGTCACCCCGTTCTACGCCCGCGCCTTCGACCGTTTCGGCCAAGCCCGCGTGGGCCGGCTTGC
>ERZ791895.802-NODE-802-length-16794-cov-8.705777_pt1 | contig 16794 bp, 13 predicted proteins | sample MGYA00510153_ERZ791895 | MGnify/ENA primary metagenome ERZ791895 (study PRJEB30046, sample SAMN00792064) | human gut metagenome | study: EMG produced TPA metagenomics assembly of the A metagenome-wide association study of gut microbiota in type 2... | reverse complement strand
AAAGCAGAGATTATGGTGACTTCCGAGTTTATCGGTGCGATCATGGATCTGTGTCAGGAGCGCAGGGGTGTATATCAGGGAATGGAGTATATCGAAGAAAAGCGTGCAGTGATTCATTATCATCTGCCATTGAATGAGATTATTTACGATTTCTTTGATGCGTTGAAATCCCGTTCCAGAGGATATGCGTCTTTCGATTATGAGATGCTGGGATACGAGCAGTCAGAGCTGGTAAAACTGGATATTCTGATCAATAAAGAAGAAGTGGATGCACTTTCCTTTATTGTACACAGTGCAACAGCATATGAGCGTGGAAGAAAGATGTGTGAGAAGCTCAAAGAAGAGATTCCAAGACAGCTTTTTGAAATCCCGATCCAGGCAGCAGTGGGAAGCAAGATCATCGCAAGAGAAACCGTCAGAGCAATGCGAAAAGACGTGCTTGCCAAGTGCTACGGCGGTGATATTTCCCGTAAGAAAAAGCTGTTGGAAAAACAGAAAGAAGGAAAGAAGAGAATGCGCCAGGTCGGAAACGTAGAGATTCCGCAGAAAGCGTTTATGAGCGTATTGAAGCTGGATGAAAATTAGAGAAATACAAAAAACCTCGCCAAAGAAATGGTGAGGTTTTTGTTTTCCCATACATTTGATTATTCTGCAGCATTCACAATCTGTTTCATCAATTCATAACATCCTTTTTCCTGAATAAAAGTAAAGTCCTTTACAACAGTTTCTTCGAGTCCGGCAAGTGTTGTCAGATCTTTTCCCCAGAAGGACGTTTCGCTTAAGACGGCGTGAACATAGTCAGCGGCAGAATCGTCTTTGTGTGCGTCATAGAATTCCAGAACTTTCGGATCGTCAGAAATCGGATACTGGTTTTTGCCATTTCGATCCCCGGTAAAAGTTGCGTCCACAAATCCAATGCCTTTATAAAATGCCAGGTAAAAAGCGAGGGAGGCACTCAGGCAAGGAGGAACCTGCCCTGTTTTTTCCAGGTATCCTTCCAGAGAAGGAAGCACACGGGCTTTCCATTTTGCAGTCGAATTCAGAGAAATGGAGAGCAGTGCATGATCGATAAACGGATTTTGGAAGCGATCCGTCACGGACGCAGCAAAGCTCATCAGTTCTTCTTCCGGCAGAGTCAGTGTCGGAATGATCTCTTTATAGATTGCCTGATTCATGTAACCACGGATGACATCATCCTTCATACAGTCTCTGACAATGTCCTGTCCGGCAAGGTAAGCACCGAGTACCATGGAAGTGTGAGCACCGTTTAAGATGCGGACTTTCCGCTGTTTGTATGGTTTGTGGTCATCTGTGATCAGGATCGGAAGATTTGCCGTATCACAAGGGAATTCCTCTTTGATCGACTGAGGTCCTTCGATTACCCAGAATCCAAAGATTTCACCGGTGTTTAACACTTTGTCAATATAGCCGTTTTCCTGATTTAAAGCGTCTGCATCAGAGCGTGGATAACCGGTTACAATCCGGTCTACCAAAGTAGAGCAGAAGAGGTTTGCCTCTTTGATCCATTCAGTGAAAGCTTCGCCCAGATTCCAGTCGGCAGCGTGTTTTAAGACGCATTTTTCCAGTTCTTTTCCGTTGTTGTCGATCAGTTCGCAGGAGAGGATGATAAATCCTTTTTTGACATCTCCCTGAAATGCTTCAAAACGTTTATGCAGAAACTGTGTCAGCTTTGCCGGAAAACTGTTTGCCGGAGTATCAGTGAACTGACAGGACGGATCATATACGATTCCGGCTTCTGTTGTATTGCAGGTGATGAAACGCAGTTCGGGATTTTTTGCACATTCCATAACTGCCTCATAGTCGCTGTATGCATTTAAGCAGCGGCTGATACAGGAGATTACCCGTTTGGAAGAGACTTCCTGTCCGTTTTCGGAACCACGTAAATACAGTGTGTAGAGACCTTCCTGTTCATTGATAAAATCTCCCACATCCGGAGTTGTGAATTTTGGAATTGGCTGTACCAGTACAACCTTGGAATTAAAATTTGCAGTTTCATTCATTTTATCGATAAAGAAATCGACAAATGCGCGCATAAAGTTTCCTTCTCCGAACTGTAAAACGCGTTCCGGAGCTTCGTTTAATAAATATCCATCATAATTTAAATCCTGTAAGGTCTGGTAATTTAACTGTTTCATAGCAAAAATTATCCTTTCTGAAAATCATATTCATCTATTGTTACAGAGTCACACCCTGTTTGAAAATCGCCATATCGTGGAATCCTGCTTCCTCGGCTTTGACCGGACGTCCGGAAGCAACCTCCAGAACATAGTCAAAAAGAGATTCTCCCATCTCCGGGATAGAGCCGCCGTCTACCAGCGCACCGCAATTGAAGTCGATCCAGTTTTTCTTATTCTCATAGAGTTTTGTATTACTGGATATTTTTACAGTCGGAACCGGAGAGGCAAAAGGAGTTCCGCGTCCCGTTGTAAACAGTACAATTTGTGCACCGGAAGCTGCAAGTGCAGTAGAGGCTACCAGGTCATTTCCGGGAGCGCTCAAAAGATTGAGTCCTTTTGTCTGCACAGGCTGTCCATAGGAGAGCACATCAGCGACCGGGGCAGAACCGGATTTCTGGGTACATCCAAGAGACTTATCTTCCAGTGTGGAGATACCTCCCTTTTTATTTCCCGGAGAAGGGTTCTCGTAGATGGTCTGATTGTGGCTTTTAAAGTAGTTTTTAAAAGAATTGATCAGGTCTACTGTTTTATCAAAAACAGCTTCATCCCTGCAGCGGTTCATCAGCATAGTCTCTGCCCCGAACATTTCCGGCACTTCTGTGAGAATCGTAGTACCGCCGCGGGCGATGAGCAGATCGGAAAAAGCACCAACTGTCGGATTTGCAGTGATTCCGGATAATCCATCAGAACCTCCGCATTTCATTCCGATGACAAGCTCTTTGCAGGAAATTTTTTCTCTCTGGAAGGTAGAGGCATAATCACAGAGCTGTCTGATGCAGGCAAGAGATGCCTCTATTTCATCCTCCACTTCCTGAGCAACCAGGAATTTGACGCGATCTTCATCCACGGTTCCGATATATTTTTTTAATTCCTCAATATTGCTGTTTTCGCATCCGAGGCCGAGGACCAGAACACCTGCCGCATTTGGATGGCGGATCAGATCTGCAAGGATCTGGCGGGTGTGCTCCTGATCATCTCCCATTTGAGAACATCCATAAGGATGTGGGAATGCGACGATCGCATCTACGCTGTCCGGCTGAAATTCTTTTGCCCTGGCAGCAACAGAGGTTGCGATACTGTTGACACAGCCAACTGTCGGGATGATCCAGATTTCATTGCGGACACCGGCTTTTCCGTCCGTCCTTCTGTATCCTTCAAAGAACCGTTCTTCCTGTGGTTCTAAAGAAGTGAATTCTTTCTGATAAGAATACTCCAGAAGATCTCCAAGTCCTGTTTTCATATTATGAGTGTGGATCCAGGAACCGGCCGGAATATCTTCTGTTGCATAACCAATCGGGGAACCGTATTTGATCACGGCACTCCCGGCGCTGATTTTTTCCAGTGCAAATTTGTGTCCCTGGGGAATGTCTTCTAATAAAGTATACATGCGTCCATCCAGATTTAATACGCTGTCCTTCTTTAAAGAAGTGAGTGCAACTGCTGTATTGTCTTTTGGATGAATCTGAATAAAAGTGTGTGTTGAATCCATAAAAACCTCCATAATGAAAATATAGAAAGAAAATAAAATGTAAGTATTTACAATTAAAATACAACCTTTTTAGTTACAAGTCAATGGAAAAATGTACAAAAAATCAAGAAAAATATTGTGCAAAACGCTAATAAAAGAGTAATTGACTTTTTATTAACGAAGAAATATAATTTATAAATGTAAGGGCTTACAAGAAAACAAGGAAAATAATAAATCAACAGGAGGATTAAGAGATGAAACCATTTATGGATGAAGAATTTCTGCTGAGCACTCCTACAGCACAGAAGTTGTATCATGATTTTGCAGAAACAATGCCGATTCTGGATTACCATTGCCATATCAATCCGGAAGAGATTGCAAAAGATGTCTGTTTTGAAAATATTACCCAGGTATGGCTGGGCGGAGATCATTACAAATGGAGACAGATGCGTTCGAACGGTGTGGATGAGTACTATATCACAGGTGATGCGCCTGCACGGGAAAAATTTCAAAAATGGGCGGAAACGCTGGAAAAAGCTGTGGGAAACCCGCTATTCCACTGGAGTCATTTGGAATTAAAGCGATATTTTGGTTATAATGGCGTATTAAATGGAGAAACTGCAGAAGAGGTGTGGAATCTCTGCAATCAGAAATTGCAGGAGCCATCCATGAGCGTACGGAACCTGATCCGCCGTTCTGGTGTTACTTTAATCTGTACAACAGACGATCCTGCAGACAGCCTCTACTGGCATAAAGAACTGGCGGCAGACGATAGCTTTGAGGTACAGGTACTTCCTGCATGGAGACCGGACAAAGCAATGAATATCGAAAAGCCGGATTATGCAGAATATCTGAAAAAACTGGGACAGGCTGCAGGATGTCAGATCGAAACATTTGCAGATCTAAAAATGGCATTAAAGAAGAGAATGGATGCATTTGAAGAAATGGGATGTCGTGCCAGCGATCATGCGTTGGAATATGTGATGTATGTGCCGGAAACAGAAGAAAATCTGGAAAAGATCTTTGCAAAACGCAAACAGGGTGAAATGCTGACAAAAGAAGAAGAACTGAAATTTAAAACAGCATTTATGGCATTTGCAGCAGAGGAGTATACAAAGAGAAACTGGGCAATGCAGCTTCATTATGGATGTAAGAGAGACAACAATGCAGCCCGTTATGCACAGTTTGGACCGGATACCGGATATGACTGTATCAATAACTATGCACCGTCCGCACAGATGACAGATTTTCTCAATGCATTGAACGAGAAAAACAGCCTTCCAAAGACGATTATCTACAGTCTGAATCCAAATGACGATGAAGCCATCGGAACGATTCTTGGATGTTTTCAGGATGCGGGTGTGGCAGGAAAGATTCAGCAGGGATCTGCATGGTGGTTCAACGACCACAAGACTGGAATGATCAAACAGATGACATCTCTGGCAAACCTGGGACTTCTTGGAAATTTCCTTGGAATGCTGACAGATTCCAGAAGTTTTTTGTCTTATTCCAGACATGAGTATTTTAGAAGAATTCTTTGCGAATTAATTGGGGACTGGGTAGAGAATGGAGAATACCCGGATGATGAGCGGATGCTGGGGAAAATTATAAAAGATATTTCATATAATAATGCGGTACGTTATTTTGAGTTTGAGTTGAAAGAAGTTTACTAAAGGAGAGGATGGAAACTATGAAACAAAATCGTAAAATTACACCGATTACCCGTTTCGCATATGGAACAGGAAATCTTTTGGGAAGTGGTGCCCTGGCAATCAGTGGTTCCTGGCTGCTGTATTTCTATACCACATTTTGTAATATGCCAATCGCACAGGCGACGTTGATCTTTTCGCTCGCAACATATTTAGATGTGATCATGAATCCACTGATGGGATTTATTTCCGATAGTTTTTATAAAACAAAACTGGGACGCAAATTCGGCAGAAGACGTTTCTTCATTATGATCGGAATTCCACTGATGTGTCTCTACCCGCTGCTTTGGGTGAAAAATATGAATTTCTGGTATTATCTGTGTACCTATATTATGTTTGAAATCGTATATACCGGAGTTATGATTCCGTACAATACGCTTCCTGTAGAGATGACCAGTGATTTTGCACAGCGTACATACCTGGCTGGTTCAAAAGCGATGTTTGGTAAGATTGCAAACTTTTTGGGAGCCGCTCTTCCTGGGCTGTTTATCGGAATTTACGGACAGGATTCTCCGACACCATTTTTCTGTACAGGACTTACCTATGGAGCAATCCTGATTGTTTCTATGATTCTTCTGTATTTCAATTCCTGGGAGCGTCCGTATGAGGAAGTGGAAGATGAGAGTGTGGCAAATGTATTTGAAGGATTCAAAAAGTTGTTCATCGACATCCTTTCTACGCTTCGCATCCGTACATTCCGTGACCATCTTGGAATGTATCTGTTTGGATTTGGAGCAGAATGGCTTTTCACAGCGACATTTACATATTTCGTTGTATATGTACTTTCAAGACCATCTACATTTGTGTCAGAAATGAACAGTTTAAGCAGTATCCTTCAGCTGATTTCGACTTTGATTTTTGTGAAAATCGTGGCGAAAAAAGGGTTCAAGAAGCCGTTTATCTGGGCGCTTAGCATTGTAATCGCAGCAATCCTCGGATATATTGGAGTTGCAGTACTCAATGTTCCGCATATGACAGTTCTGATCATTGCGATTGTGATCGTGTTTGGTCTGGGTACAGGCGGTGTATATTATATTCCATGGACATCCTACACATTTATGGCAGATGTGGATGAAGTTGTAACAAACCGCCGTCGTGAAGGTATTTATGCAGGGGCGATGACAATGGCCGGAAAACTGATTCGTGCAAGTATTGTTTCTATTCTTGGATTTACATTGGCAGCGTTCGGATTTAAAGAAGGAGCAAGTGTACAGCCGGAGTCCGCATGTAATGCAATCATTGGAGTGATGCTCTTTGGATGCTGTGGACTGGCACTTCTCGGAATTATCTGTTCTGTCAAGATGAAGCTGACACAGGAGACACATAAAGTGGTCATTGCAGAGCTTGATCGTATCCACAATGGCGGAAAAATGTCAGATGTAGATCCAGAGGTGAAAAAGACGCTGGAGGAGCTGACAGGAGTTCCATATGAAAAATGCTTTGGAAATAATAATATCGGATATAAAGATAAACATCATAAAGCAGTAGCAGAATAAAGAACAAAAAGGCGTTTCCGGATGGAGGCGTCTTTTTGTTCTAAAAATAAAGATATACAAAAAATATAGAGTTATGTATAATCCAATTATAAATACAACAGGAACGGATATGGAAGGAGAAAAAACAGAATGAAATTAAAAAATATATTGATTGTTGTGAAAGATATTGAAAAATCAAAGCAGTTTTATCATGATTTGTTTGGGCTTGATATGGTGCTTGACAATGACGGAAATATAATCTTAACAGAAGGTCTGGTACTGCAGGAAGAAAAAATCTGGAAGAAATTCCTTGAAAAAGAAATTATTTCAGAGAGCAATTCCTGCGAACTATATTTTGAAGAGCGTGAGATAGAAAAATTTGTTCAAAAATTAGAAAAGTTGTATCCATCTATTCAGTATGTCAATCGTCTTACGACACATAGCTGGGGACAGAAGGTGGTCCGGTTTTATGATCTGGACGGCAATCTGATCGAGGTGGGAACGCCGATGTAAGTCTTGTTTGTGAAAAAGAAGAAGCAGTGCAGTGGTAGAAAACGTACAGAAAAGATAAAGTAAATTTTGCAATCAAAGTGAGTGCATGGTCATAAGTAACAAAAAAGTAGTGTTAAACTTGTGTAAAAAGTAGAAAACGTATGCTGGTGATATAAAAATATAATATAATAGTATAGAACATATAACAAAATATGATTTTTATGATATAGGAAAAGCCTAAATTCCGGAGGTTATAATTACATGAATTTTAAAGAGTTTGAATATATTCGAGCAATAGAGTCTGAAAAAAATATTACGAAAGCAGCTAGACTATTAAATGTTTCTCAACCTGCAATCAGCAGGTGTTTGATGAACCTGGAAAAAGAATTCGAGTGCCAGTTGTTTGAAAAAATAAACGGTGATTATGTTCCGACATCTGTTGGAAAAATATATCTGGAATTTGCAGAGGATATAATAAATAGAAAGCTTCAGTTTGAGACAGACATGAAAGAATTATTACAATTTCATACAGGAACACTTCGATTTGGGATTACTCCGGGAAGAAGTAAATCTTTGACGCCTATAGTCCTTCCTGAAATGCGAAAGCATTTTCCGGAGATTAAGATCGAACTTTATGAGGAAAATGTACATAATTTAGAAGAAGCGCTAAAGACTGGACGTATAGATGTTGCTTTTTTTACACTTGGAGAAAAAGGAGAACTTGAAGACACCGGATTATATTGTCAGTTGTTAGGAAAAGAAGAGATTGTATTGACCATAAAAAAGGGAACTATATTACCAGAATCAGCAAAGAATAAGATAGGATTTCGTTATCCGTGGATAGATCTTCAATGTTTTAATAACTATACATTTATATTGCTGAAAAAGAATATGCGTTTGGGACAGATAGCAGATTTGATATTAAGAGATAATTTCCTTTCACCAGAGACGATAGAAATTGCAGGAATTGAAACAGCGCAGGAATTGGTAGCCAATGGATATGGAGTGTGTCTTTGTTCCAGTTTGGGAGTGAGAGAGTATCACGACAGATTAGATATTTATTCGTTTGGAAAAAAGCCTTTAAATTGGAGCTTTGTCGCTGCGTTTCGAGTAGGAAGTTATATGACAGAACCGCTCAAATATCTTGTTCAGTTATATCAAAAGGCTGAAGAAAAATTGCAAGATAACTATAAACAAAACATATGGAATCTATAAACAAGTGTTATTTGTAAAATCAATAGAAAAAAATTATAATACACCCATAAAGTTAGCGCGGCTTTATGGGTTTTTAAGCATCAAGGGGATAAAGATGGACATATCAGGGATCGTAGGATTTGTTTTTATGATTTGCATGACGGTTGTTCTGTTTGCAACGAAAGTAAGTCCGGGAATTGTATTTATTACACTACCGGTTGTGGCAGGTATATTTTCAGGTTTTTCATTTAGAGAAATAGCGATATATGTTTCAGTAGGAATCAGGACAGTCATACCTTTGGCATTTATGTTTGCCTTTGCAATTTTATTTTTTGGTTTACTAAACGAGACAGGAATATTTGCAATGCTAGTATCCAAAATACTTGGAAAAGCGAAGAAAAACAGTAAAAGTATTTTTTTTATGACAGTGATTGTATCTGCAACTGCACATTTGAGTGGTTCTGGCGCAGTATCATATCTTGTTATACTTACGGCATGTAAACCAATATATGAACAGAACGGAATTCCGCTTACGAAACTTATGTGTCTAAGTTCTTTGACTTTTGGTGTGATGAACATGCTTCCGTGGGCAGGACCATGCGGAAGGCTTGCGGGAGCGTTGACGATAGATGCTGCTGCAATATGGAAAAGATGCATTCCGTCACAGCTTTTCGGCCTTGTTCTTCTGTTTTTTATTGCGTATATTATGGCGAATGGGCAGAACGAAAATATGCAGGAAAAGAGAACAGGAGAAGAGAAGAAAACACTATTAAAAAAAGAAAATAATACAACAGAAACAGAAAAGAAAAAAATTGCTTTTTGTATTGTTTGCACGGGAACGGTAATTATTCTTTTAGGTGTTACGCAGATTCAGCCATTTCAGATCTTTTTGGGTGGCACTTTAATCCTGATATTTGTAAATGAGAAAGCTGAACGTAGAAAATTACTGGTGAAATATTGGAAACAGGCACAAACTATGGTATTCACCGTTTTGGCGTCAGGCGTTGTGGTAGGAATTGTGACATACAGCCCAATGTTAAAAAATATGACAAGAATTATTTCGAACTTGATTCCAGAAGATGTTGCAGAGCATATGCATGTGATATTGGGAGTAATAAGCAACCCAATAAGTTTAGTGTTGAGTGGCGAGGTGGAAATATTTGGACTGGTTCCGATAGCGGCAGAATTAGTCGCTGCCAAAGGAATAGCATCAGAAATGGTAGCGGCCGCATTTTTGATACCATATAGTGCAGTTATTTTTGTGCTTCCAATGACGGTGTCCGTTCATCTTGGGCTTTCAATATGTGGTGTAAGTTTGCGGGAACATATGAAACAAACATATTTTTGGTCATTGTTTTTAAGTATAGGGATGTTAAGTTTTGCAGTGATAATAGGGATGATATCGTTTTAAAGGGTGAAATGTTATGGAAACAGAGAATTTGCAAAAGTATCTGGAAAAGGTTAGTGATGTGGGCATAAATGGAATTCAGGTTATACAAAACGGTCAGGAAATCGGATGTTGGATGGAAAATGAAAAACAGAGACAAAATCAGTTTTCTATTACAAAGAGTTTTACATCGGCAGCGGTAGGGTTTGCAATTCATGAAGGGATGTTTAATCTGAATACTTTGATTTGTAATCTTTTTGAAGAGGCAGATCGAGTTTCGGGCAGTCATTGGAAAGATATGAAGATTTATAATTTACTTACGATGACGATGGGGGTCGAATATCCACTTTTGATGGGAAATATGAGAATGAATCTGACAGAAAAAGATTGGGTTACATATATATTTAGACAAAATGTAATATATAAGCCGGGAAGTGTATTTCAATATAATAATGCAGGTCCGTATCTTTTAAGTGTTCTGATTCAACGGAAGACAGGACAAAATCTGATAGAATATCTGACGCCGAGACTATTTGAAAGATTGAAAATAGAACCTCCGGAAGGTGAGTACTGCCCACGTGGCTATGTATTTGGCGCAAGTGGTTTTCGAATGAATGTAAGAGATCTTGGAAAATTCGGGCGCTTGTATCTGCAGCAAGGAAACTGGGAAGGAAAACAGATCCTTCCAGAAAAATGGGTCACGGAATCAGTGAAAAAGCATGTCAGTTACAGGAAAGCAGAGAATTTGCAAATGGATGGTTATGGATATTTGTTTTGGCATTTAAAATCCGGTATATATATGGCAAATGGAAAGTATGGTCAGTATTGCATTGTTATTCCGGATAAAGATGCTGTGATCAGTATAAATTCAACAGAAAAAATCCGGAATGAAAAAATATATTTTGATATACTGGAAGAAATTTTGTTGTTTTTATAAAAAAGGGAAAATAGATTCGGAGAAATGTCTTAAAGTGACCAGAAACAGAAGAATAAGTAAAGTGTAGTTAAAAGGGAAGAAAGATCATGGAAAAGAATAGAAAAAAATATGGAATGTTAGTTGTTGTTTCCATTTTTGTATGTCTGTTAGGAGGGTTTTTGGCAAATCTGGCACAGACAGATTTTGGAAAAGTTACCAAAAAAACGATTTTGTTTGAGAGTGCTTCTGGACATACAATCAGTGCGGATGTATTGATTCCAGATAAAGCGGATGAGGAATCTCCCGCACCGGCAATTGTGTGGGCGCATGGAGGGAATGTAAATAAGGAGAGAAGCGATAATTTTCAGATTGAATGGGCAAGAAGAGGTTATGTTGTTATTTCTTTTGATTTGTATGGACATGGAGAATCAGAAGTTTTAAACGATACAGAATGGTTTGATAATGGTCGTGGTCTGTATGATACTGTACAATATGCAGCAACACTTCCGTATGTAGATGCAGATAAAATTGCAGTCTCTGGACATTCCAGGGGTGGAAATACAATTCATGAATCTATTTTACTGGACAATGAATTGGAAACACCACTTATTAAAGCTGTACTTTATGTTGGGAGGGATGCCGTTTATCGGGATAACGAAACAGCATCTTTTGGTTATTTCCCGGGCAAGACAAATACGACACAGGCCGCAGAGAAAGGTGGAAGTGGTGACTACTTTAATTATTATGGAAATCGTGATGTAGGAATTATTGCAGATAAGTATGATGATTTTTCTTTTAAAGAAAAGGATGAAAAAACAGGTGATATGAAACCTAACCCAGAGTTTTTGAAATCCAATAATGCAAAATCATTTTTGAATTTTGGTATTACACCAGATGAATCTACGAAAGATGGAGTTGAGGGACAGTGGTATGAAAAAGAAATAGAAGGAAAAACTGCAAAGCGTATTATTTATATGCCGACATCAACTCACGGAACAGCAGTATTTTCTCCGTCGGCTTGTACAAATGCGGTGGAATTTATGCAGAATGTAATGCAAACAGAAACGGAATTAGGAGTGGGTGACCACATTTTTCCATTGAAGACAATAGGATGCCTGATGGGATTTATTGGATTCTTTGTATTTGTAACGAGTATGGCAATTCTTTTGGTTCAATACGAACCGTTCAAAGAAGCTCGTGCAGAAAAATGTGCTGTTATGCGACAGTCGGGAAATGACAGGAAAGGCAAGCTATGGTTGGCAGCATGCTTGTTGATCAATACGGTATTTCCATTGATTAGTGCTTTGATATTGTTTCATTTTAAAGTAGATAAAGTGGTAGATGACTTTTTTATGCAGGGAATGCCGTTGTTTTATGGAGTTTGGGGAACAGTAAATGCTATTTTTGTAATTCTGACCACAGTTGTTTGGTATCACTGTTATGCAAAGAAAAATGGAATCAGTATGGAATCTATAGATGTGAAGACTTCTGTTGTACAAATTAGGAAAACAATTGCAACAGCACTTGTTGTGACTGGTTTGGGGGTTGTTTTAGTATTTAGTGTTAAGTTTTTCTTTAATACAGATTTTAGAATTCTTTACTGGGCAATTCGTCCATTTAATGCGAGACGCTTGTTGGAGTCAATGAAACTATTGCCATTCTTTATGGTTGCATATGTGACGGCATCAGTTTTTATTAACTGTTTGAATTTTAATACGTCTTTTGGAAAAACAGAGCGGAAAAATATCATTTTTTTGGCATTTTTGAATATTTTGCCTCCGCTGATCTTAGCAGTTCTTGGGTATGGGTACTTTTTTATAACAGGGGTGAATGGTTTTTATGGAACTAACAATCAGATTTCAGATTGGATGGTGGCACCTCTTGTTCCAATGCTTGTGACACCATTTGTGACAAGAATTATTTATAAAAAGACAAAAAACCCATATCTTGGTGGAATTATCAATGCGGTAATCATAACTATTATGACCTGTGTAAATGCGCAAATCGTATTTCCTTCATAAAAATCGCGAAATACTGTAGGGCAGAAAAAACGAAGATAATTGAAAAATAGAGACAATGATGGGGCTGTCGCTTTAACGATTAAAAAATCGTGAAGTGACAGCTTTCTTTGTGTGCCGAGCAGGCACTAATCTTACTGGTGCAAGTCTAACTACGGGTATTTACTGCCAAGTGTAGCGTAAAACGAAATTGTAAATCAAGAGGTTGTGGAACGAAAGATTAATGTCTACCTCGGGGATCCTACTCATATACGGAAAGGTATGGTCGAAAAAGGTTTGGAGAGGGCTGTTAGATGATGTCATAGTAGGCGAAAGTTGAAGGACTGAAACAATTTATAGTACGAATCATTATGTTTAAAATAATACATATTCGGAATCTGTTTTCCCGTCATTTTCTAGAATTATCGGCAATGGTTCCCTTGCCTCACCAAGAAGCTGGTAAGGTTTTTCATCCATGCAGGCTATGAATTCCGGGTCTTCTTTTTCTAGGATGCACCAGTACTCGTTTTTGCGAGGTCGAAGTTTGTTTCTTACGGATAATAGATTTCAACGTTTTCAATTCTTTTTCTGTAAGGTGGATAGTATATTTTTTTGTCTTGCCATAGGAATCACCGCCGTTTCTTTTTATTAGACACCAGACCAGTTGTGATTACCAGAAGAATTGGAGGAAATTATTCTCCCTCTACAATATATCCTACAAAACCAACTAAATATATTGACATGGTAGGAAATAAGTGGTAATATGCATACAACAAAATGAAAGGAGAAATGTAATGGACTGGGAAATTCTTTTGAAATACCTTCCCATGTATGAAAGAGCGGCATGGCTTACAATACAAATCGGCTTTATGGGCGTCGCAGGTGCTACGGTACTGGGATTGATCTGTGCAGTGATACAGTATGAGAGAATTCTTTTTTTTAGGCAAATAACAGCGATGTACATAGAACTCAGCAGAAATACACCACTTCTTGTGCAATTGTTTTTTATTTATTATGGATTGCCGAAGATTGGTATACAGACGGATCCGAAGATCTGCGGAATTGTAGGCCTTGCTTTTCTAGGAGGCGGCTATATGGCAGAAACATTTCGGAGTGGTCTGGAATCTGTTGCGGACATTCAGATAGACAGTGCGATAAGCCTGGGGATGAACCGGGCGCAGGTGATGTGGTATGTGATCATTCCGCAGGCTGTTTCTGTCAGTGTTCCTGCATTTGTGGCAAACATTATTTTTTTGTTGAAAGAAACCAGTGTATTCAGTGCAATCAGTTTAATGGATTTGATGTTTACGGCAAAAGATTTGATCGGACTTTATTATAAAACGACAGAAAGCCTGTTTTTGCTGGTTGTATTTTATCTGTTGATTTTGCTTCCGGTATCTGTAGCAGGAAGTCTTTTGGAAAGGAGAGTACGCTATGCCGGATTTGGGAATTGATGTCTTGCTGAAAGGACAAAATTTAATCAGATTGCTTGCGGGTCTTGGCACAGCGCTGCAGATTAGTATAATATCGGTAGCGATCAGTGTTCCTTTTGGAATTGTACTGGGAGTATTGATGACCTGGAGCAATCCGCTTATAAAAGTAATTTTAAGAATTTATCTTGAGATTGTCAGGATTATGCCTCAGATGGTTTTGCTGTTTCTTGTGTTTTTTGGTACGACCAGAGCATTTGGATGGGATTTGTCGGGTGAAAATGCATCGATTATCGTATTTTCGTTCTGGGGAACCGCTGAGATGAGTGATCTTGTAAGAGGGGCTTTGATCAGTGTTCCCAGACATCAGTATGAGAGTGGAGAAGCGCTGGCGATGAACAGGGTGCAGATCTATCGATACATTATTATTCCGCAGACATTAAGAAGGCTGGTTCCGCTGTCAATCAATCTGGTGACAAGAATGATCAAGACGACAAGTCTGATATTGATGGTGGGAGTTGTAGAAATTTTGAAAGTCGCACAACAGATCATAGAAGCAAATAGAATGTCCAGTCCAAATGCAGCATTTGGAGTTTACCTGGTTGTGTTGTTGCTGTATTTCATGGCATGCTGGCCGATCAGTATATTTGCAAAATATTTGGAAAAGAGATGGAGGGGATGATCTATGGCAGAGACATTGCTTACAATAAAACATCTGGTCAAGCAATATGGTGATCATATCGTTTTGAATGATATCAGTTTGGATATCAAAAAAGGAGAAGTGATTGTTGTAGTGGGGCCGAGTGGTTGCGGAAAGAGTACACTGCTTCGATGCGTCAATGCATTAGAGCCCATTCAGGGCGGAGTCATTAAATTAGGAGATATTCCGATAGAAGCGAAAAGCAAATCGCTAATCAGTATCAGACAGAAGATCGGAATGGTGTTCCAAAGTTATGATTTATTTCCGCATCTTACAGTGTTGGACAACATTCTGTTAGCACCGATGAAAGTGCAGAAACGAAAAAAAGAAGAGGTAACAGAAGAGGCAATGAAACTTCTGAGAAAAGTTGGATTGCAGGAGCAGGCAGGTAAGTTTCCAAGAGAACTGTCCGGGGGACAGAAGCAGAGAGTGGCGATTGTTCGTGCATTGTGTATGCATCCGGAGATTCTGCTGTTTGACGAAGTGACGGCAGCTCTGGATCCGGAGATGGTTCGGGAGGTTCTGGATGTGATATTGAATCTGGCAGCACAGGGAAACACGATGGTCATTGTGACGCATGAGATGCAGTTTGCACGTGCTGTTGCAGACAGAGTCGTGTTTTTGGATGAGGGTAAGATCATCGAAGAGGAACCGCCGGAGATATTTTTTAGAAATCCGAAAACAGAAAGAGCAAAACGATTTTTGAGTACATTTACATTTCACACAGTAAAACGTTAAATCAAGAGAAATTATAACAGATGGGAGATTATGATTATGAAAAAGCAGAAATCAAAAAAAGTAGCAGTACTTGCAGCGGTCGTATCCACAGTTTTTGCAGTGACAGCGTGCGGCAGCAAAGCGGAGGATTCTTCTTCAAAAGCAGAAAAATCAGATGCTGTTTACCGCACATTACAGGAAATAAAGGAAGATGGAACAATTAACATAGGCGTTTTTTCTGATAAAAATCCTTTTGGATATGTGGATGAGAATGGAACATATCAAGGTTATGATGTATATTTTGCGAACCGGATCGGGGAGGACCTCGGGGTAGATGTTAACTTTGTATCCACGGAAGCGGCAAATCGTATTGAGTATCTTCAGACGGGAAAAGTGGATCTGATTCTGGCAAACTTTACAGTAACAGATGAACGAAAAGGGGAAGTGGACTTCGCATTGCCATATATGAACGTAGCGCTGGGGGTTGTATCACCGGACAGTCATGTGATCAAGAGTCTGGATGATTGGGACAAGGGTGATCAGATGATCGTGATTTCCGGCACAACAGCAGAAACTTATCTGACAGAGAATTATCCGGATATTCCGTTACAGAAATATGACTCCTATGCAACCGCTAAGAATGCACTGGAAAACGGGAATGGAGCAGCATGGACAAATGATAATACAGAGGTTATCGCGTTTGCCCTGCAAAATAAGGGGTATACGGTCGGCATCTCTCAACTTGGAAATAAAGATACAATCGCACCAGCTGTCTCAAAAGGAAATGAAACGTTGTTAAACTGGATCAATAAGGAAATTCAATCTCTGGAAGGAGAACAGTTCTTCCATAAAGATTATGATGAGACGCTGGTAGCTACTTATGGAGAAGAGTACAAAGAAGAATTGGTTGTAGAAGGTGGAAAGATAGAATAGTTTTTAAAATGATGGCAGAAGCCTTACGCTTCTGCCATCATTTTGTCGTCTGCTTTTCAACAATATTTCCGGAAAACATCGTTCTGGAAGGCGGAATTTCTTTCTGGAATACCTGCATCATCTGCGATACGGCAGTGACGCACATATATTCTACCCTGTTGTCGATGGTTGTGATCTC